>Ga0315909_10000387_pt1 | contig 59015 bp, 65 predicted proteins | sample LakEriMetagenome_11_FD_203527 | JGI IMG/M metagenome (GOLD analysis project Ga0315909, IMG submission 203527) | Freshwater fungal communities from buoy surface, Lake Erie, Ohio, United States - Buoy 2 MA125 | ecosystem: Environmental > Aquatic > Freshwater > Lake | place: USA: Lake Erie, Ohio... | reverse complement strand
AGAAAATCTTCCAACTTAATAAATTATGGATTATGGATTATGAATTTTGGATTAATGTTCAATTCAAATTAATTTGACTGAGCATTGTCGAAGTCCAAAATTCAAAATTTAAAATTATTAAGACTATTCTTCTTCGCTGAAATCGTCGTCTAAATCAGAATCTTCATCTTCGAAATCATCATCTAAATCAGACCCTGGAGCTGTAAAAACTCTTTTTCCTGCTGGAGTTTCGATGAATTCTTCTTTTGCTTCTTCTTGAATTGGTGTTCTACTGATTTCTCTATCCAATTCTTCTCTGTAAGGGAAAACTTCTACAATTGGAGAAACAATAATTGATGGAATTTGAAAGTCAACTAACATCCCTTGAAGACTTTCTTTCATTCGATCGTAAGCATCTTTTACAGAATGAGCAGAAATCAAGAAGTTTTGAGCTACTTTTTTAGCTTTTCCACCTTCTTCAGCTTCACCTTCAAATGTGATTTTTGTTTTGTACCAAACATCACTGTCTTCGTAATGGAAAATATCATGTAATTCAGTTCTTGCGATACCAACAACATTGAATTCACCTCTGATGATTTGACCTAATTCTTCATAAATACGAGCTTCAGCATCTGTAAATGTCATTGCTGCAAGTAAATATGGTTCTGAAACTCTTTTAAAAGTTCCATTTTCAAGTTGTTTTGTATATTTTACTTTTACTGTAAACCAATTATTCATTTCTAAAGTATTTAAATTCTTCCTTTCTAAAGGAATTGATTATGCTAAAAAATTGGCTACAAAGATACATAGACAATTTCATTTAATTCTATGAAAACGATTGAAATTTGATATTTTATTTCCTTAACTCAGAAAATATTGAAAGGTTAATTTTACTTGTAATATTTCATTCCATTTTGAAAAACGATAAATGAACTATTAAATAGTTTCACCAATACAGATGATCCGTAAATTTCATATTCTGCATTCATTTGATTCGAAATTTCTGTATTAATACCATTAACAAAAGAACTAACACCTCCCATTATATTTCGATAGGCAATCACATCATTTTTAATGAGATAATCTTTTGGCATAAAATTGCAAATCGTTTTAACGTCTCCTAAGTATATTGTTTTTAAAAAATTGTTTTCTAACCAAAGTACAACTTCATCTTTAACCTCCCACATCGAAGCTGAAAAATTACTAATTTGCTTTTTCGAAGACTTTTTATACAAATTTAAATTTCCATTCAAATCTTCATAAACTACAACACCTCTTCCCGCTTTATATTTATTCATGAAATAAGATTCTACTTCTATAAATTCACCTTTATCAAAAACGGTAAATGAACGAGTTGTTGGATCATTATATGCTAGAACATCCGTTCCTCCATTAAATGTAATATCACCATTCCAAACACCAATATCATATATTTGACCATTCCAGAATATTTTATAAAAATTCCCATTATCCTTAAAAGCTACAATATTCTCACCTATAAATGTTGGCATATAAATATCATCAACTACTGAATACAAAGGATAAATTTCGCCTTTCCAATAGACATTCACAGAATTGTATCTTGAATCAGAATAAACGATGATGCTATCTTTTACTGAATAATCAATTCCATTAAAGCTTAATGTTCTCAACTTCCCATCGTCCCACATATTTATTGTATTCCCTATCCTCCAAGCAACTAAATGATCTGAAACTTGAAAATCAACATTTAAATTAGCTAAGTTCTTTTTTTCTGTTCCGTTATAAACAACTAAATTACTTTTATTGTCATAGTAAGCAACGCAGTCATCTCCCGCTTTCACATCTCTAATTCTCTGAAAATCAATTATTGAAAACGCACCGTTTTGAAAATTTTGGAAATAAAAATTAAAATCAACAAAAGGAATGACTTTTTGACTAAACGTCGAAAATGAAAGACTCAAGAAAAATAAATACAAGCAATATTTTTTCATTTGACGAATTTATTAATTTTTAACTTGCTGTTCAAAATTTGATGAGATAATAAAACATTGAATTCAAACTTTTATTGTTTTTGACTTCAATAATCTAGCCAAAATAATTTTACTTATTTTTGAGAAAACATCTTTCAATTATGGCAATTTACGAATTCAACGGATTTAAACCAGTAATAAAGGCTTCAAGTTTTGTTCACCCGCAAGCAAACGTGACTGGAAATGTGATTATTGGTGAAAATGTTTACATTGGTCCAAACGCTTGTATTCGTGGAGATTGGGGGCAAATCATCATAGAGGACGGTTGTAATGTTCAAGAAAATTGTACCGTTCATATGTTTCCTGGGACAATTACCCTATTAAAAAAAGGAGCTCATATTGGACATGGAGCAATTATTCACGGAGGTACGATTGGTGAAAATTGTTTGATTGGGATGAATTCAGTTGTAATGGATGATGTGATTATTGAAGATGAATGTATCATTGGCGCACTGTCATTTGTTCCAGCCAAAATGAATATTCCAAAACGAAGCTTAGTTGTTGGAAATCCAGCTAAAATCATCAAAGAAGTTTCTGACGAAATGATCGCATGGAAAACGAAAGGTACAGCTTTGTATCAGTCTTTACCAGCAGAATGTCAAGCAACGTTAAAAGAATGTGAACCATTAAGGGAAGTTGAACCCAATAGACCAACACAAGAGCAAATGTTTGTGACTTGGGAAAAGATAAAGAAAATGTAAATTTTAAATGTTGTATTTTGAATTTTAAATTAATTCAAAATCTAAAATTTAAAACACAAAATTAACAAATGAAAATAGGTTTACTCTCAGATACTCATGGTTATTTAGATCCTAAGATATATGAATATTTTAAGGATGTAGATGAAATTTGGCATGCTGGAGATGTTGGTTCAGTTGATGTAATTGATGAACTTCGAAAATTTAAACCAACTCGAGGAGTTTATGGGAATATTGACGATTATGTTGTTCGAAGAGAATTTCCTGAATTCAATCGCTTTAAATGTGAGGATGTTGATGTACTAATAACTCATATAGCAGGAAAACCTGGCAAGTATGCAAAACCTGCATACGATGAATTACTTAAAAGAGCACCAAAATTATTTATTTGTGGACATTCGCATATATTATTAGTCAAAATGGATCCAAAATTCAATATGCTTTGGATGAATCCTGGCGCTTGTGGTATCAAAGGTTTTCATACTGTAAAAACGATTTTAAGATTTTCAATAACTGGAGATCGAATTCATGATTTAGAAGCGATTGAGATTGGGAAACGGTGATTTCGACTTCGCTCAATCACCTTTAGTTCTATTGTAATTCCTTCAATATATTTTGAATAAAAATCTTTTATCATTCAATTTTTTGCTTTTCTTTGCGTTAAGATGATTATGAAAAAAATTATTTCGTTTCTTTTTCTGTTTCAATTTGTTCAACTATTTGCGCAAACTGGAGGAACAACGACTTATAGTTTATTGAATTTAGGATATAGTGCACGAGCAAATGCACTTGGAACCGATTTCATCTCAGTAAAAGATCAAGATGTCAATTTAGGCGTGAGTAATCCTTCGCTTTATAATACTAAAATGAATAAATCCATGGGTATTAACCAAGCTTTATTAGCTGGGGGAATTAATTATGGAATGTTTACTTACGCTCGAGATTTAAAAAAATTGGGAATATTTGCCGGCCATTTACGCTATATTGATTATGGCAAAATGGAAAGAACAGACGTAAACGGAGCAAAACTAGGAGCTTTCACGCCTTCAGAATACATTTTAGGAGCTGGTTTAGGTCGACAGTTAAATCCAGAATTATCAATTGGAGCAAATGTCAACTTAATATATTCTCAATTAGAATCATATAATTCATTTGGAGCCTCAATAGATTTAGCAGGAACGTATACCAACGAAAAACATAATTTATTAGTGACAGCGTTAGTCAAAAATGCTGGAGTTCAATTCAAAAGTTATATTTCAAAAAGTCGTGCTCCATTACCAGCTGAATTTCAAATGGCTATTTCGCATAAATTAGAGCATGCCCCTTTCCGTTTTTCTATATTGGCTCATCATTTAAACACATGGAATATTGCCTATATTGACCCTAATTTAAAACCAACAATCGATGCTTTAACTGGAGATACTATTCCAGTTAAATATCCAGGATTCGGAAGTAAATTATTCCAACATTTCACTTTCCAAACAGAGATTTTACTTGGTAAATCACTTCACGTAAGAGGAGCTTTTGACTATCACAAACGTCAAGAAATGAAATTAGACAAACGTCCTGGAGCAGCAGGTTTTTCTTTTGGCATCGGAATGTACTTCAAACGTATCTCAATAGATTATGGATTCGCCATTTTCTCAAAAGCAGGATTCAACAATATGTTGACATTGACGACTGATTTGTCGAAATGGAAGAAATAGTTTGATAGAAGCTAGACTTTAGACTATAGAATTAAGACTTTAAGATTAAAGATTTAAAGACTTTTCACTAAAACAACTCTTAACTTTCAACCCTAAACTATCAACTTAAAAAGATTATTTTCTCCAAGAATCAAATGTATTTTGTTGTGCTTTTGTTAATTTTTTCAAAGGAACAATTTTGTAGTCCATAAAGAAGTTACGATCTACTTCCGGAAGCTTAGCCTCCACTACTCTTCCTGCTCGTTGAACTGTAATGACTTTAATATCATTATTGAAATAATTCAACCATTTATCTAACTCACCTTGGCAAGAATATCCGTTAACGGCAATAATCTCATCCTCTAACATTAAACCACCTAATTCAGCTGGACTTCCAGGGTAAAGTTGTTTGATAATGAAGTTTGCTCCATTTGGTATTGTTTTCATTCCCAATCTACCCATAGAATATTTAGTAGAAGGTGTATGAATCAACTCCATTCCTATTGCATCTAGTGCCTCTGTGATTATCGATTCAAAAGGTCTATTCCCATGAATAAAGTCTTGAAAAAACTCATCAAATGAATGTCCAGCTTGATTTTCTAATTCATTTTTGAAATCCGCTTCTGAAACACCTTTTCCTTTTAAGTAGTAATCAAAATAGAATTTTTTCATTAAAATATCCAATCCGAATTGATTATCAGTCGCTTGAAACAACATGACATCCATTACGAAAGCCAATAAACATCCTTCAGTATAGATAGAAACTTTTCTAGCAGGTACACCTGGAACATATCCATCTAACCAAGTATCAAATGATGATTCGGCAACCGAATAATTGAATCTTCCAAAATTATCGAAGTGCTTTTGTAACTGAGCGTTCATCTCGACTAAATAATGATTCAAATCGAAAACTCCCGATTTATAAAGCATTAGGTCACCCATATATGTTGTTACACCTTCACAAATGAATCCAAGCTGAGAATAATTTTCTTTCTTGAAATCATACGGAAACATCTCTATTGGTCGAATCGCTTTTACATTCCACGTATGATATAATTCATGCGAAGAAACTCCTAATAAACTAACATATCCGTCATTAAATACATCATAACTTGGTCCTAACAAAATCACAGTTGACTTACAATGTTCAACTCCGTGATAAGCTTTATAAGGAACAATTTGAAACAAGAAATGATATTCAGGAACTGGAAATTCTAAATATTTTTTGATTTGAATTTTCGTAAACGCTTTAAAATCCTTAATTAATTTAGGCCAATTTGGTTTTACTTCGCCATTCATCCATAAATGAAAAATGACTCCTTCAACTTCGTATTGATTGTATTGTAATGTTTCAGAACAAATAAAAGGTGAATCTGCCAATTCATCAAAGTTAGCTGCAACTAATTTTGAACCTTCTTTTTTCAATGATGTTGCTACTTTCCATTCTTTCGGAATAATTAACTCAACTTCAGCAACTTCTTCTTTTGTATCATCCGTAAAAACACAACAATTCACTGGATTTACGTATAATTGATCAGCATTTAAATAGGTTGAACCGGCGTTTAAATCTACAGCGTAATAGTTGTATTCAACTCTGATTGAAGTACAATCTTTTGTATCTACTTCCCAAGCATCTTTTGAGATTTTCTGAAAAGCAACACGTTTATTATCTTGATTAAAAATCTTAAATCCTTTGACATTTTTAGCAAAATTCCCTAATTCATATCGACCTGGCCTCCAACTTGGTAAATCTACAACTGTCGTCTCGCTTTTAATATCAAATGTAGCTTTGATTAATATGTATTGCTGTGTTGGATTGTCTATTGAAAAAGTATATTTTACTGCCATGTTATTCATCTTTATAAGAAGCAAAGTTAATAGTAAAAATAAGATAATCTATATGGATTAATTTTGAAATTGTTTATTTGATTGTTGAAAATGACTTTAGAATGATAAATTTATTTCATCTAAACGATCTTATTTTTAAGCTTTATTAGAACAATCTAATAAAAAGAAAGGTTATCTTTACTTTTCAAAACTCAGAAAATGAAATTAACTTTAAAACGTCCGTTAGCTATATTTGACTTAGAAACTACTGGATTAAATATTACGAAAGATCGTATTGTTGAAATTGCAGTAATTAAAATCAATGTTGATGGTTCGGAAGAAAGTTATTCCAAAAGAGTAAATCCTCAAATGCCAATTCCGCTTGAAACGAGTATGATTCATGGAATTTATGATGAAGATATTAAAGACGCTCCAACATTTGCAGCAATTGCAGATGAATTAGTTGCTTTTTTAGGCGATGCAGATTTAGGTGGATACAACTCGAATAAATTTGACATTCCAGTATTATCTGAAGAATTATTGAGAGTTGGAAATAATTTTGATGTTTCAAATCGCAAGTTTGTTGATGTTCAGAACATTTTTCACAAAATGGAGCAACGAACTTTAGCTGCTGCCTATCTTTTCTATTGTCAAAAAAATATTGAAAATGCTCATAATGCTTTAGCTGACACCGAAGCAACTTGGCATGTATTAAAAGCTCAATTAGAGAAATATGATAACTTGGAAGGAAATATCGATTTCTTATCTGATTTTTCAAAAGGAAGCAATTTAAATTTAATCGATTTTGCTGGACGTTTAGCTTATAATGACAAAGGCGAAGCGGTTTATAACTTTGGAAAAAACAAAGGGAAATTGATTAAAGATGTTGCTAAAACAGAACCTGGTTATTATGGTTGGATGTTAGACGCTGATTTTCCATTGAACACTAAACAGTGTTTAAAAAGAGAAATGGATAAAATCAAACAAGAAAATCACATTGAACCTAAAAAAGAGTTTATTCCAAAAAAAGAAATCAAACAAACTCCCTTACCTGAAGATAATTTAAGTTTTGAGGAAAAGTTGAATATGTTGAAAGGGAAGTTTAAATAATTCTTGATTTTGAATTTTGAATTTTGAATTTTGAATTTTGAATTTTATATATAAAAATTAAAAAATGAAAGTTATTTGTATCGGAAGAAATTATGCAGATCATGCTAAAGAAATGAACGCTGAAGTTCCTAGTGCTCCTGTTTTTTTTATGAAACCTGATAGTTCGATTTTGAGAGATGGTTCTCCATTTTTTTATCCTGAATTCACGAAAGATTTACATTATGAATGTGAGATTGTCGTTAAAATAAATAAACTTGGTAAAAACATTTCTGAGAAATTTGCTCATACGTATTACGATGAAATTGGCTTAGGAATTGATTTCACTGCTAGAGATTTACAAGGTGAAGCAAAATCTAAAGGTTTACCTTGGGAAATTGGTAAAGCATTTGACAATAGCGCTTTCATTTCAAAAAAATGGATCAATAAAGCTGATTTAGATTTAGAAAACATCTCTTTTTCGTTAACTCAAAACGGAACTACAGTTCAAAATGGTTCTACTTCTGATTTAATCTTTTCATTTGATAAAGTTATCGCTTACATATCACAATTTGTGACATTAAAAATTGGAGATTTGATTTACACAGGAACACCTGCAGGAGTTGGCCCAATTCAAATTGGAGATAAATTAGAAGGATTTATTGGTGAAAAGAAAATGTATTCTTTGAATATTAAATAAGGATTATTTCCCTTTTGCTTTCAAGATAATTAAGATAGTATAAAGCATGATTTTAAAATCCAATGCTAAGGTTCTATTTTTTAAGTACAACAAATCAAATTTCATGCGTTGTAACATCTCGTCTACATTTTCAGCATAACCAAACTTCACCTGACCCCAAGAAGTAATTCCAGGTCTTACTTTGGTTAATTGCAAGAATTGTGGTTCAATTTTCACTATTTGATCAATGTAAAATTGTCTTTCTGGTCTTGGTCCAACTAAAGACATATCACCAAAAAGCACATTAAAAAACTGAGGGAATTCATCAAAACGTAATTTTCGCATGAATCGTCCAATCTTTGTTATTCTTGGATCATGCGTTGAAGATAATTGAGGTCCTAACTTTTCAGCATCAACATACATTGTTCTGAATTTTATTATTTTAAATGGAGCTCCTTTTTCACCAATCCTTTCTTGCAAAAACAAAATTGGTCCTGGAGATGAAAACTTCACAGAAATGGCCAAGAATATGTATAACGGTATTAATAAAATAATTGCGACAACTGAAAATAATATGTCTAGAATACGTTTAATGATTTGTTGCCAAATTGGCATATCATCAGAACTAATTTCAAATAAAAGCGCTCCAAAAATATTATTCATCTTAACTGAACCGGAAAGAATATCATACATATCAGGAGCTATTTTGATTTTCACATTACTTCCTTCAATTCTAGAAATCAATGCTCTTAATCGTTCATGCTCAGTACTTTCTAGAGCAATAATGACTTCTTCAATTTGATTTTCAGCTAACACTTTTTCTAAATTATCAGCGTGACCTAGATATTTCAGTTGATTTTCTAATAAACGATCAATTCCATTTAAATTAACAAAACCAACAAACTGATTACCAATCCCTTTAGGAAGATTAATTATCTCATTGTAAATAGAAACAGCTTTTTCACTTCCACCTATTAACAATGTTCTAAAACCATCTTTATTACTTTGAATTCGGTTTACGATAAAACTTACATAAAACATTCTAGTAATAAATGAAATCGTTAAATGGATTGTAAACAAAAGAAACAATAGCTTATAATAAGCTTTATAACTCGAAATATCATCGTCAAGTAACAATAAGAAAAACAATATCATTGTCCCTAAAATTGCACTAATAAACGATAATCCAGAAATTTTCATTCGATATAAACGTCTTACATCGTGATAAGTTCCTTGTAAATAATAGAGAAAAATCCACAAAATAGGAACTAATATCAATCCTAAATAAAAAGATTCGTTCACTCTGAAAACCACATTTTCAATTGCCGTTTTTCTAAAATAATAGAATAATCCCCAAGAAGTCATCGCTGACAACCAGTCAATTACTATTAAAAAAAATGCAATTATCCTTTTATTCATCTAATTAATAAACAATTTTAATGTTATCAACATAAACATCTCCTGATGACAAACCATCATCTATTGCTGCTTGTAAAGAAATTTTAAATTGATTCGCATTGGATGAATTAGAAACTAATTCTTTCAAAGCAATGTATATTTTTTTCCATTTAACAGTAGAAACATCTTGTGCATTAAGAGTAATATTTACATTGTTTTTAGTTGTTCCATCTGTTTGCATCGTTAACAATCCTGTTGTTAAACTATTTGTATTATAGTAATCAATTTCCAAATAGACTTCTGCTCCTTGTGATAAATACAATCCATCACTAGTATATGCTAAAAACATTGCTTCTGCAGATGATAGCGAAATATGTCCACAAGGGCCCCATTTCAATATTGGAGAAGTATAATCTACAATAATATGGGCCGTATTGTTTGGATCTTCACTAATCTTAATAGCAGGATCGCCAAAATCTTCTTTCCAAAATTTTGTTGTTGAATAATATCTAGTAACTGGATTTAATTTAACTGATTGATTTTGAACTAAATTAACATCAACTATATATGATTCCACAAATGGATATGCTCTTTTAGTTGCAGAAATTCCATTATCTTTTATCGTTGGCAATAAGGTTATTTTTGCATTTCCATTTTTTAACACGGGTACTTTACATGGCAATTCAAAAACTCCTAAAAGTTCTCCATCAACATATACCCAAGCATCAGAAAAGTTATGTGTCAATTCCCCAGCGATTCCAGGAGTAGCAGCTGAATTTGCTTCTAGTGTCCATCCAGAAATTTCAATCCAAGAGGGATCATCGTTATTTTTTACACAAGATGATAATGTAAATAACAAAAGAAATATTGCTGTTAATTTTTTCATATAAGTATTAAAAGAACGGTAAATAAAACTAAATATTGTCTGTTAGTAGTATTGGAGATGCATTAATTTTATCTATAATTTTCTGAGCAATATCAAGCGCAAGGTATCCGTCTGAAATTGAAACAATTGGAGTCGTATCATTAGTAATAGCCTCATAAAATGTTTTCAATTCTTCTTTGATGGCATTTATTAACTCAACTTCTGGTTGATCAAAAATTATTTTTTTAGCTTGTTTTCCTTCTCCTAAATCTAAAACGATATCGAATGGATTTGCTACTCCTTCCAAATCTTGAATTTTGAAAACCTCTGATTTCTTATCTAAAAAATCAACGCTGATATATGCATCTTTCTGAAAAAAGCGTGTTTTTCGCATGTTTTTCATCGAAATACGACTTGCTGTTAAATTTGCTACACAACCATTATCAAATTCAATTCGAGCACTTGAAATATCTGGAGTATCACTAACAATTGAAACGCCTGAAGCAGAAATCTTTTTCACGCCTGATTTTACAACGCTCAAAATAATATCAATGTCATGAATCATTAAATCTAAAACAACAGAAACATCTGTTCCTCTTGGATTAAATTCTGCCAATCGATGTGTTTCTATGAAAAGTGGCTTATTTAAATGAGGAAGACTCGCTTTAAAAGCTGGATTGAAGCGCTCGACATGACCAACTTGAACTTTTACATTTGCTTCCGCAGCAAGACTTAACAAAAGTTTCGCTTCATCAATTGTATGAGTTATTGGTTTTTCTATAAAAACATGCTTGCTTTTACGTAAAGCATAAGAAGCTGACTCAAAATGATTTAAAGTAGGCGTAACAATATCAACACAATCGACTTCTTTAAGAAGTTCTTCTTTTGATGAAAATTTTCGGATTCCAAACATTTTAGAGACAGACTCTGCATTTTCTTCATCTGAATCATAAAATCCAACCAACTGAAATTGATCTTTTAACTCCAACAACAATTGTATGTGAATTTTCCCAATATGTCCCGCACCTAATACTCCTATCTTTAACATCTACATGTTTTTTTTACAAAAATAAACTTACAATTAGTATGTTATTCCTTATTTGACGTTACTTTTCAACAAAACGTTGAGATTAACTCACATTTTAAAGTAATAGAGGTATTCCAAAGGGAAATCATGAAGATTAAAGTCATTTCATTTCTCATTCATTTTCAATAAGTTTCCATTAAAAACTAGTTTTTTTTCAATAAAAATTAATCAAAATGATTTTTTTAGAGAATTTTATATATATATTTGCACTCGGAAAATGGAGGCTATAGCTCAGTCGGTTAGAGCGACGGTTTGTGGTACCGTAGGTCGTGGGTTCGATCCCCACTAGCCTCCCCAAAAGGTTGAACAAATGTTCAACCTTTTTTTTATGCCTAATTTCGCCTTTTTCCTTATCTTTGCACCCAATTTGATTGAATATTACAGATGAAGAACGCGGAAGCTATTGAAAAAAGAAGAACTTTTGGTATTATTTCTCACCCCGATGCCGGAAAAACAACTTTGACTGAAAAGTTATTATTATTTGGTGGAGCAATCCAAACGGCTGGTGCTGTAAAGAATAATAAAATCAAAAAAACGGCAACTTCGGATTTCATGGAAATTGAAAAACAAAGAGGAATCTCAGTTGCTACATCTGTAATGGCTTTTGAATACGCTGGAAAACAAGTAAACATCTTGGATACTCCAGGTCACAAGGATTTCGCAGAAGATACTTTTAGAACGTTAACAGCGGTTGATAGTGTGATTTTGGTGATCGATAGTGCAAACGGTGTTGAGGACCAAACGAAAAAATTGATGGAAGTTTGTCGAATGAGAAAAACTCCTGTGATTATCTTCATCAACAAAATGGATAGAGAAGGTAAATATACGTTTGACCTTTTAGATGAATTAGAAAACACATTAGACATTAAAGTTCGACCTTTAACTTGGCCTATCGGAATGGGTGATCGTTTTAAAGGTGTTTACAATATTTACCAAAAAGGATTAAACCTTTTCCAAGCAAATAAAACGAAAATCTCAACAGATGTTGTTGAAATATCAGATATTAATTCTCCTGAATTAGATGAAATCGTAGGTGAACATCCAGCAAATGAATTAAGAGAAGAATTAGAAATTGTTGAAGGTGTTTATGATGCTTTTAACAGAGAAGCTTATTTAGCGGGAGATGTTGCTCCTGTTTTCTTTGGTTCTGCAGTTAACAATTTTGGTGTTAAGGAACTTTTAGATACTTTCTGTGAAATTTCACCTTCACCTAGAGGAAGAGAAACTGATTTACGTTTCATTAATCCTTCTGATGATAAATTCTCTGGATTTGTATTTAAAATTCACGCGAACTTAGACCCAAAACACAGAGATCGTATTGCTTTCTTGAGAATTGTTTCTGGTAAATTTGAGCGTAATACGTTTTACAACCACGTTCGTTTAGACAAAAAAATAAAATTCCCAAATCCAACGTCATTTATGGCGCAAGATAAAAGTGTTATCGATGAAGCTTTTCCTGGTGATGTTATTGGTTTATATGATACAGGAACATTTAAAATTGGTGATACTTTAAACGAAGGTGAAAACTTTATGTTTAAAGGTATTCCAAGTTTCTCTCCTGAGATTTTCCAAGAATTAGAGAATTTAGATCCTCTAAAATCGAAACAATTAGAAAAAGGAATTCGCCAATTAATGGATGAAGGTGTTGCTCAATTATTTGTTCAACAACCTGGAAACCGTAAAATCGTTGGAACAGTTGGTCAATTACAATTTGAAGTAATATCTTACCGTTTAGAGCATGAATACGGAGCGAATTGCCGTTTCATTCCTAAAAATTATCACAAGGCCTGTTGGATTACTTCTGACAACCTAGAGCAATTAGAGCAATTCAAACGTTCTAAATCGAACTCTTTAGCAAAAGATAAAGATGACAATCTAGTTTTCTTAGCTGAAACATCTTTCTTACTTTCAATGGCTGAACAAGATTTCCCTGAAATCACTTTCCATAAAACATCTGAATTTAAATTAGAACGCGTATAAGACAATTAATGAATCAAAAAACTATTAATACTGCTGTTAATATAAACGAAATACTTTCCTTTTTTTCGAGAGTATATAAGTTTGTGTTGATATTTGGTACTTTGGGATTCGTGGTTGGATGCATACTTTTTTATGATTTCAGTGAAAAAAATCTAGAATACACAGTAAAAGGAGAATTTGAATCTCACGCAACAAATGGAGAAACTGTTTCTGATGTTTTATCATCTATCAATTACATGGATGATAAAACCAAATCAAAAGCTTTACATATTCCATATAAAACGGCAACGAATTTGCTGAAAATTGTTTCGAATTCAAAAGTAATCATGAAATCTCCTGAAAATCCTTTTTTTAAATCATATATTGAATTTGAGTTAAGGTATAGCAACAAATTTGAAATTAACCGAATCATTAAAGGTTTGAATTATTATCTAAACCACAATAAATATCTCCTCAAAGAATTAATATTATATAAAAAGAAAAGAGAAATTAAAAGAGAACTTTTAAAAAATATTGATCTAGAAATTAATAATATTTATCGCCTTAATCAAGAAAACAAAGGGATTCGTGGTTTCAGCTACAAATCCAATGCTGATCTATATAAATTAAAGCTAGACATAAATTTTGATTTGCTTAATCCAAATTCTATTATTCGAATTGTGAACATTACTGAACCTAAATTAAAATCCATTATTTCATCAAAATATATACTTATTTTAATAAGCACACTGATTGGAGCTCTTTTGGGTTTATTTGTTATTCAAATAAGAAATTCATTAATTTCAAACAATAAATAAAAATGGAAAATTCTAAATACATTAAAAGACTTAGATCATTCGCAATTTTTGAAGGAATATCATATCTTTCATTTGCTATCACTATGCCTTTAAAAAGTCAATATGGTATAGAATTCCCTAATAAAATTGTAGGCTACGCTCATGGAGCTTTATTTATTGGATATATCATTCTAGTACTAGCTGTATATGGAGAAAAGAAAATGAATTTTAAAACGACATTTTGGGCTGGTTTAGCTTCAATTATTCCGTTCGGAACATTTATCGCAGACAATAAAATATTTAAAAAAATACAATAAAATTTCAAAAATGGACATTAGAAAACACGTAGAAGTTTGTTTCACTCCTGGTGAATACAGTTATTATAAAGATGAATTCGAAATCGTAGTTGTAATTGATGTATTGAGAGCTACTTCAGCAATCTGTGCTGCTTTCGATAACGGAATTAAATCAATTATTCCTGTTCCAACGGTTGAAGAAGCAAGAGCTTACAAAGAAAAAGGATATTTAGCTGGTGCTGAACGTAAAGGTCAAATCGTTGAAGGGTTTGATTTTGGTAATTCGCCTTTTAGCTATATGAACAAAGATTTTATTGGTAAAGAAGTTGTACTTTCTACTACGAATGGAACAAAATCGTTAGATGTAGCGAAAGATGCTGAAATCGTGGTGGTTGGTTCTTTCTTAAACTTAGATTCTTTAAGTAATTGGTTATCATTACAAGATAAAAACGTATTGTGTTTATGTTCTGGATGGCAAGATAAATTCAATTTAGAAGATACGATTTGTGCTGGTGCAATTTGTGATTTCTTAATCAATACTGGAAATTTTATTTCAGATGAAGACTCTTCTATTGCAGCAAAATACCTTTATCAATCGGCAAAAAACAATTTCTTAGGTTACTTAAAATCAAGCTCTCACAGAAGAAGATTGAAAAATCTAAACTTAAATGAAGATATCAAATATTGTTTAACTCCAAATCAAACGGATGTCATTCCTATTTTGAAAAATGGTAAATTGGTTAAATTATAAAATCATTTTACTTCTAGTCTTCCCTATCCTATTCGCCTTTGGTAAAATTAGAAGTGAACAATCATTAAAGTGGGGATTCAATGGCCATCAGAAAATTAATCGAATGGCTATTTTCACTTTACCACCTGAAATCTTTGGTTTTTACAAAGATCATATCGAGTACATTACGGAACACGCTGTAGATCCGGATAAAAGAAGATATGCTGCTGAAGGCGAAGCACAGTGTCATTACATTGATATTGATCATTATGCTAAAAATGGAATCGATCCTTTTGAATTTGTTCCTCGTTCTTGGAATGCAGCAAAAGATAAATTCACAGAAGATACTTTACAAGCATACGGAATTGTTCCTTGGCACATTCAACTGATGAAATTGAAATTACAAAAAGCATTTGAAGCCAATAACGTTGATTTAATTTTAAAATATTCCGCAGATATCGGTCATTACATTGCAGATGCGCACGTTCCATTACATACGACTGAAAATTACAACGGTCAATTGACCAATCAAAAAGGAATTCACGGCTTATGGGAAAGTCGTTTGGTTGATTTAAATGCTGATAAATACGATTATTTCGTTGGTAAAAGTCACTACATCGAACGTTTATTGGATTATACCTGGGAAACAGTAAAAGCTTCGAACCAAGCGCTGGATTCAGTCTTACGTTTCGAAAAACAACTTTCAGAAACATTTCCATCTGATAAAAAATATGCTTACGAATCTAAAGGGAATTTAACGGTTCAGGTTTATTCTTATGAATTTTCGCAAGCCTACCATCATTTACTGAATGGAATGGTTGAACGACGAATGAAACAAGCAATTATTTCAGTAGGTTCTATATGGTTTACAGCGTGGGTGGATGCCGGCCAACCAGACTTAACAAAATTACAAAACACGCCACCATCCGCTGAATTGTTAGAAGAAATTAAGCAATTGAATGCTAGCTTTATAGAACATTCTCATAAGGGAAGAACTTGTTCGGAGGAATAAAGAATTAGCTACTATTTTCATTCTTGCAACGAATAGACCGATTAATCGTTGCAAAATTTAAGACGAATAATTTTAAAATGCGGCGAATAATCCATATATTCGTTGCATAATTTAAGACGAATGAGTTTTTACATCTATCAAAATAACGAATGGCCAAATTTTAAATGGCGAAATGAAGAGATTATGAGCTTACTTAGTGAAGTTCGAAATCTTCAAGGTCGATTAATTGGGCGAATGGAAACCTTTGGTTTTGAATTAAAAGACGAAGCTATTTTAGAAACGTTGACCTTAGATGTACTAAAATCTTCTGAAATTGAAGGAGAAAATTTAAACCCTACTTCCGTTCGATCTTCGATTGCACAAAAATTAGGAATTGAATATGCAGGAATTATTTCATCTGACCGAAATGTTGAAGGCATGGTTGAAATGATGATTGACGCAACCAAAAACTGTTTTAATAAATTGACAGCAGATCGATTATCTGATTGGCATGCAGCATTATTTCCAACAGGAAGAAGCGGAATATTTAAAATCACAGTTGGTGATTGGAGAAAAGATATCAATGGAAAAATGCAAGTTGTTTCAGGAACTTTAGGAAAAGAAAACATTCACTTTCAAGCGCCAGATGCAGAAGTAATTGAATTTGAAATGAACCGTTTCATCAAATGGTTCAACGATGTTTCTGATACAGATTTGGTATTAAAAGCTGCAATTGCGCATTTGTGGTTTGTAACAATTCACCCTTTTCAAGATGGAAATGGCCGTATCACTCGAGCTATAACAGATATGTTATTGGCGCAATCAGATAAAAGCACACAACGTTTTTACAGTATGTCCGCACAAATTCGAATTGAACGTAAGGAATATTATGAAATTCTTGAAAAAGTACAAAAAGGAGATTTAGACATTACAGAATGGATCAAATGGTTTTTAAACTGCTTGATAAACACGTTAATTTCCACCAATCAAATCCTTAAAAAGATTATTGATAAAGCCGCTTTTTGGAATGAGCATTCAAAAATAATTTTTAACGAGCGTCAAAATAAAATATTGAATAAACTACTTGATGGTTTTGATGGCAAATTAACCTCTTCCAAATGGGCGAAAATTGTAAAATGCTCAAAAGACACTGCTATCAGAGACATCAATGATTTAGTCAATAAAAATGTATTACATAAAGAAATGGCAGGAGGAAGAAGTACAAGTTATAGTTTATAAATAACAATCATTTTAAAAACTAATTCATTATATTTACATAAGCTTTAAACAACAATGAGAAAATCGATAATTGTATTCTTTGTATCTATTTTTCAACTGTTCAATATGTTTGCACAAAACACTGAACAAGAAAGAGAATTAGTGCGAATTTTAGAAAGTCAAAAACCAATTCCAGCAGATTTATTTATAAATCCAAATATGATTCATCCAATGAAGTTGGTTTCTACTATCAATTGGAGACAAGTTTGGAATGACAAAGATGATTCTCTGAAATTTATTTCTCAATTCTATGATGTTCGCTTAAAGTTTGATTCCAATAAAGAAGCTACAGCTTTCCATAAAAACTACTTGAAACTCAATTCTGAAAACGGAATTAAGCACAAACATCATGGTTTAAAATTCGAAGGTGCTAATAATTTTTACGCATTCGATGCAAGTGAACAAATCAACAACATGATGAAAATGGTAGGTATGAGAGCATATTGTTTTCTGTTCGTCGTTGACAATTACGTTGTAAAATTATATCTCACTAGCACCATTGATTCAAAACCTGTAAAATTTCAAAAATTAATTACAGAAGCTATTTCAAAAATTAAAAAACACAAATAATTATGAAGTTTTCAATTACTCTTTTATTTAGTTTACTAGGAATTATCGGAATTTCACAAACGCATTCGTTGCCAAAATTGAAATACAGTTATTCTGCTTTTACATCATCTATTGATTCAACTACGATGGAAATTCATTACACGAAACACCATCAAGCATATGTTAACAATCTGAACAAAGCCATTGCTGGAACGAAATTAGAAGTGTTATCAATTGAAGAAATCATGTTAAATGCAAGTTTAACGCCTGATGCTGTTCGTAACAATGCAGGAGGACATTATAATCACTCCTTATTTTGGGATATTTTAACTCCTAAAAAAGATAAAAAACCATCAGCAGAATTGTACAAAGCAATTGAAGAAAACTTTAAATCAATAGATTCTTTGAAAAAGTTAATGAATCAAGCTGCAGCTTCTCGTTTCGGTTCAGGTTGGGCTTGGTTGGTTTTAACACCAGAGAAAAAATTGGTTGTTACTTCAACTGCCAATCAAGACAATCCTATAATGGACGTTTCTAAAGTAAGAGGAATTCCGTTAATCGGGATTGACGTTTGGGAACATGCTTATTATTTAAAATATCAAAACAAACGAGCTGATTACTTAGGTGCTATTTGGAATATCATCGATTGGGATGTAATTTCAAATCGTTATACAGCAGCCTTGACTGATCCTTTGATGCAAAAAATAGAAAAAGACAATTGGCAAGAATTAAAAGATTTTCACAAAATTATTGCTTTAACCTATCACTCTATCGAAGAAAACAATTTTGGACCTATCAAAGAATTAAGTGGTGAATTGTATTTAAAAGCATTGATTCTAAAAAAATCAACTATTCCTAATTCATTAAAGAATGAAAAAACAAAATCAGCTTTGGAAAAAATTTCATTGTTAAGCAAAGAAATAAATTCTTTAGTGGAAAAAAATAGTAAAGAAGAAAATATCAAAAAGAAAATGGAGGAGTTACATAACACTTTCCATGAACTTCAGGAGAACTGTTCGCATTAGTTTTGATATTCAACATTTTTTATTTTGAACCATATTAGAAATTATAAGGTATTATAAGTTTTCTTTAATATAAAAAGAAAGAATTATAAATACCTTATATGAACTTATAATCCCTTATAACTTGTCCCGTATTTTAATCGGGATGGTTCAATTCAGCATTAAGCCTTCACAAACTTTGCAATAGACTCAATATGTCCTGTATGCGGAAACTGATCGACTAACGATAGCTTTTCTAGCTTATATCCTGCTTTCATTAATGTTTCTGTATCTCTTGCTTGCGTTGAAGGATTACATGAGATGTACACCAAATTATTCGCTCCTAAATCAATTACTTTTTGTAACGTTTTCGGTGCAATTCCAGCTCTTGGTGGATCTAATATGATTGTTCTGATTTTCCCTTGGTAATCTGGGTATTCTTTTAAGAATTTTCCTACATCAGCAGCGTAAAAATCAATCGAATGAATTCCATTTCTTTTCGCATTTTCTTTCGCATCTTGAATTGCTTCTTCGACGATATCAACTCCTATGATTTTTACATCACTTTTACGTGTCGTTAAAATTTGCCCAATCGTTCCAGTACCACAGAATAAATCCATGATTACTTCATTGTCTTGAATGTTTCCCTCAAAGACATAATCCAACGCTTTTGTATACAACAATTCAGCACATTTTGGATTTGTTTGGAAGAAACTTTCCATGCTTATTTCAAATGACAATCCTAATAATTTTTCAATTACTTTATTGTCACCAAATAATAATTTTGAAGTTCCATTTTCAATCTTCGCTCTATCAGCAACATTATCGTTAATCGTATGTTGAAATCCAGCTAAACGATTTCCTAATTTATCTTGTAAAAACTGTGAAAATGCAACTGCATCAAATTGATCTAAACCTTCTGATGAAGTTACTAAATTCAATAACAATTGATCTTGAAAAAATGATTTACGAACGACAATATGTCTAAAGAAACCCGTTTTTTGTGGTGGATGCCATGCAGGTAAATCTGTTGCTTTTAAATAGTTGGTAATATCAATTAAAATCGTTTCCCATTGTTCATCAAACAAACCACTTGGTTTCGCTAAATTCTCAACTTTCCACCATGTACCTCTGCGTTTGAATCCCAATGCAAAAGCACCATCACGTTCTTCACCTGTATGAACATCATGTTCAATCGATGAAAAACTATATTCCATTTTATTACGGTAAAAATAGTGTTCAGGAGAAGAAATAAATTCATCAAAAATGGAATCGATTTCTTTAATGTTAGCCAAACGTCTAAACAACTCTAATGTCGTTTCTTTTTTTGCCTTTTCTTGCACTTCTACCGGCACGAAAATATATGGCCCACCTGAAATTTCTTGAAAAGGTTTATCGATTTCAACATCAGATCGCTCGATAATGTCGATTAATTTTGCTTCAGCATATTTCTTCTTCTTCTTTTCGATTCGAGCACGAACCGTTTGACCAGGGAAAGAGTTATCTACAAAGATGATGTAAAAACCTTCATCTGTTGGGATTTTCGCTATTCCTCTTCCACCGAAAGAATAATCTGTAATTTTTAATTCTACTACTTCTGCTCTATTAAACACGCCTTTCAATTTTCGACAAAAATAAAGAAACTAACACAGAAATGATTGATTTAATCAAAGTAAAATTCACATTCACAAAAAAACTCCTTAAACAATCTGCCTAAGGAGTTCTTTTTATATTCTGAAATCAATTACTGTTCAGCAATAGATGCCTGAAAGTTTAAAATACCTTCATTATCTAAAATATCTTGAATTGATTTATTTTCTAAAATTTTAAGTGTTTCATCTCTTACTTGGGCCATTACATGTCTTAAACCGCAAGTAACTTCGTCAGTACATTCTTCACACTTTTCATAGTAATTCAAACTTGCACAAGGTAGCATTGCTATTGGACCGTTAAAAAGACGGATAATCAAAGAAAGTTTCATTTCAGATGGACTAACTCTCGTGAAATAGCCTCCACCTTTTCCCATTCTTGAACCTACAAGACCACTTTTTTTCAAATCCAACAAAATCGTTTCTAAAAATTTTCTTGGAATATTTGCTTCTTTCGCTATTTCTACAATTAAAGTTGGACTAGAAGCATCTTTTTGAGCTAAATAGGTCAATGCATGAATTGCGTACTTGGTCTTCTTTGAAAGCATAGTTTTAACGTTTATTCAAATATATAAGCAATATTTTACTAATTCAAGCCTCTGATTACACCTTTGTCAGATGTTTCTATGAATCCTAAAATCATTTTTTGTATATCAGAATCTGCTAAAGTTTCTCTTACAGCTGCAATTCCTTTTGAAATATTGTTGTTTTGAACATAGATAATACGGTAAATATCTTCTATTTCTCGTACTTGTTCATCTGTAAAACCTCTTCTTCTGATTCCAATAGAATTTACTCCGGCAAACGTTAAAGGTTCTCTAGCCGCTTTAATAAATGGTGGGATATCTTTGCGTATTAAAGAAGCTCCACCGATAAATGTATGCGCTCCGATATGAACAAATTGTTGAGCAACAACTGTACCTTCTAAAATTGCAAAATCATCTATAATTACATGTCCAGATAAACCAACATAACTAGCTAAAATCACATTGTTACCAATTTGACAATCGTGTGCAACATGAACATATGTCATTAACAAACAATTAGAGCCAATTCTAGTTGCTAATTTATCACTTGTACCTCTATGTATAGTTACATGTTCTCTAATCGTAGTATTATCGCCAATTTCAACAGTTGTATATTCACCTCCAAATTTTAAATCTTGAGGAATAACTCCAATAACAGCACCTGGGAAAACTTCACAATTTTCACCAATTCTAGTTCCTGGATAAATTGAAACATTTGAATGAATTTTAGTTCCTTTACCAATAACTACATCTTCATGTATTGTTGTAAATGGTCCTATTTCAACATTTTCTCCAATAGTAGCATTTGGAGAAACACTTGCTAAATTATTTACCATACTATTCTTTATCTTTAACAACTTGTGCAAGCATTTCAGCTTCCATTACCACTTTACCGTTTACATAAGCTTTACCGCCCATGTTCACTAATCCTCTTCTGATCGGAGAAAGTAAGTTCAATTCAAACACAATTGTATCACCAGGGATAATTTTTTGTTTGAATTTCACATTATCAATTTTCATGAAATAAGTCGAGTATAAATGTGGCTCATCTACTTTACTTAAAGCAAAAACTCCACCAATTTGAGCCATTGCTTCAATCTGAAGAACTCCTGGGAAAACTGGGTTACCTGGGAAATGTCCTGTAAATTGAGGCTCATTCATTGTAATGTTTTTCACACCGATAATCGAATCTTCTGTGATCTCCATTACTTTATCCACTAATAAAAATGGGTAACGGTGAGGCAACATTTTTTCAATATCGTTGATATTATATAAAGGCTCTTTCGTTAAATCGAACTTTTTACCTTCTTTTTCTTTTTGTTTGAAATGCTCTTTCAATACTTTAGCAAAACGAACATTTCCTGAGTGACCTGGACGAGCTCCTAAAATATGTGCTTTAATTGGTTTTCCAATCAACGCTAAATCACCAATAATATCTAATAATTTATGTCTAGCTGGCTCGTTTTCAAACTGTAATTTTGTACTATTCAATACACCAATACCATCTAAAGAAATTTTCAATTCTTCTTTACCAAGCATTTTAGCCAAACGATCTAATTCTTCTTGACTTACATCCGTTCTATCAACTAATACGATTGCATTATCTAAATCTCCACCTTTAATTAGGTTGTTTTTAGCTAAGAATTCTAATTCTCTCAAGAAAACAAATGTTCTACATTTTGCAATGTTGTCTTTGAATTCGTCTAATTTATAAATATGTGCATGTTGCGTTCCTAAAACTGGAGAATTGTAATCAACCATTACAGTGATTCTGTATTCAGGATAAGGAATAGCTAAAAACTCAGTTCCTTTTTCTAAATCTTCCCAAGGAATATTTTCTGTTAATTCGTAATATTCTCTGTCAGCTTCTTGTTCTTGGTAACCAACTTTTTCAATTCCTTGAACAAACAACAAAGAACTTCCATCCATAATTGGAATTTCAGGTGCATTTACTTTAATCAACGCATTATCAACTTGCATTCCGTAAAGTGCCGCTAAAACGTGCTCAGTTGTATAAACTTTCGCTCCATTTTGCTCCAATGTAGTTCCTCGATCTGTTGCAACCACTAAATCAGCATCCGCTTTAATAATAGGTTGACCTTCTAAATCAACACGTTGAAATTTATATCCGTGATTTTCTGGAGCTGGACAAATTTCTAATGTTACTTTTTCTCCAGTATGAAGACCTATTCCTTCAAAAACGATTGCTTCTTTTAATGTGCGTTGCTTTTCAGCCATGTTCTATTTATTGGTTAATTCTTTAAATTTCTTGTCAAACTCTTGGATTTTTGTCAAAATGAAAGGTAATTTTCTAAATCCAAAATATGATTTTTTATAATCTTCTAACGGAATCCCTGGAGACCCCATTAATACTTGTGCTTTTTTCACTGTAGAAGGAATTCCTGATTGAGCTACGATTTGTGTTCCATCAGCAATATGAAGATGTCCACTGATTCCAGCTTGACCTCCAACTTGAACTCTTTCTCCTATTTTTGCTGATCCAGCAACTCCAACTTGAGCCGCCATCACTGTGTTTTTTCCTATTTCAACATTGTGTGCAATTTGAACTAAGTTATCCAATTTCACACCTTTACGAATAATTGTTGAACCTAAAGTTGCTCTATCGATTGTTGAATTAGAACCTATTTCAACGTTATCTTCAATGATTACATTTCCAATTTGAGGAACTTTTTGGTATTCACCTTCTTCATTTGGAGCAAAACCAAAACCATCAGATCCAATTTTTACTCCTGAATGAATAACGCAGTTTTTACCAATCACGCAGTCAGCATAAACTACTGCACCTGGATGTAAGACCGTATTATCACCAATAACAACATTTTCTCCAACATAAACATGCGGATAAATGACAACATTATTTCCGATTTTAGCTCCATCACCAATGTAACCAAAAGCTCCTAAATATAAATCCTCTCCAACACTTGCTAAAGTAGAAATGTATGATGGAGATTCTATTCTAGGTTGTTTTCTACGCATTTGATCGTAGAATTCAAGTAATTTTGCGAAACAAGCGTATGCATTCTCCACTTTTACCAACGTCAATGATTCTGGTAATGTTTTCAATGGAGTAAACGTATTATTCACAATGCAAATTGATGCACCTGTAGAATAAATATGCTCTTCGTATTTAGGATTTGACAAAAAAGACAAGGTCCCTTCTGTCCCCTCTTCTATCTTAGACAAACCGCTAACTGAAACGTCAGGATTACCAACAATTTCACCGTTTAATATGCCTGCAATTTGATGCGCTGAAAATTCCATACTTCAAAATTAAAAAAAGTCTTGTTCAATAATAGACCAAAACGATTGATTTATTAACAACGTTGGTTGAAGAACGTTATTTACAAATTGATTTAAAAGGTAAAACGAAATTTGTAATGTTTAATTTGTTTTTATACCAAATAACATTCGAACCTATTTCTCTTCCTTTTTTGTCTGTGAAAACGATGTAATGTTCCGGTTTAGGATTGGCTTTTAAAAACGATTTAGAAAAATCAATCTTACCCGATTTCTTAATTAATTTCAAAATATCTCTTGGGTTAATCAATTGTAAAACTGATTGTTGACATGTTACATTTGCTGCAGAATCAGGATAAACCAAATCATCATCTTTCGGAAAACTGATTAATTTACCTGTCCCATTTTTTGTATTCTTCACTTGTTTAGCTGAAGATTCTGTCAAATGAATTTCAGAAATAAAACTTTCATTTGGAAGTGTATAAAAGAATTTCAATTTTCCTTTACCTTCAAATTCTTTTTCAACAGCATACACTTTAGGATTTCCTTTTTTGACACTTTCCTCAAACAAAACATCTCCATCGTTTAATACTTGTGTTAATTCTTTTTCAGTTAAACCCAATTTTTGCATTTTCACTGCATCTTTTTCAGGAAGAACTAATACACGATCTAAAATAGAATTTTTCACACGGTTATCTGGCAACCAAGAACACCCTCTGTTTTGAAAAAAGAAGATGACAAAAATCAACCCCATTCCAAATCCTATACCGTAATATTTTAAACGTTTCAACCAAGAATCCATATTCAATAATTTTGTTTGCAAAAGTACAAATAATTAGTGAATAGTTATCAGTTGAAAATTGACAGAAAAAGGGATTTAATTAAACAAAAAAAGGGTTTCGAAAACCGAAACCCTTTCATCTAAAAAGATTATTTCTTACAAAATTGCATCTAATTTTGCTGCCAATTGCGCTTTTGGAACTGCACCAACTGATTTATCTGCAACTTCACCATTTTTGATAAATAAAATCGTAGGGATATTTCTAACTCCAAATTGAGCAGATACTCCTGGATTCTCATCCACATTTACCTTTCCGATAATTGCTTTACCTTCATACTCTTTATGCATCTCGTCGATTACTGGACCTACCATTCTACATGGTCCACACCATTCTGCCCAAAAATCAACAACAACTGGTTTGTCTGATTTTAATACTAACTCTTCGAAGTTTGCGTCTGTAATTTCTACTGCCATAATATGTTTTATTTATATTTTACATTCTATCTTAAGTTCAAAGATAATTCTATTTCTTAGGAATCAATTATTTTGCCAACATAAAAAATGCTGTCAAATTGACATCCTAAATTCAATTCAATACCGAAAACTTTTTCATTGTTTTTTGATTCTCTGTCACTATTTGAAAGTAATAATTACCATTTTCAATAGTAGTTGAATCAAATCTTATAATTTGCCCACCTTCTTTTGTTTCTTTGTCGTATAAAACTTTTAAGACTGACAAATCATCATTCAACAATTGAAACACGACATTTCTTTTTGTTTTAGTCGTGAAATAAAATTCAATTTCACCTGAAGCTGGATCAACATCCAAACTATACAAAACACAATAATCTTCAGGAACTGCTCTTCCTTTCTGCAAATGAGCAAGAATCCTTCTATATAACACAACAACAATTAATAAGCCTAACGAAACCCAAAGCATTCCGATTAAAACCTTACTAATTGAATAACCCATTAAAATCATCATAACGCTATTAGTCCATTAATTTTTGCTGCCTCTTTATATATATTAATGATAGAATCAACATCTAACATCATTTCTTTTGCTCCAACACTCACAAATTTACCTGTCTTTGATTCATGCAATGTAATTTCAGAAGTATCATTGAATAAAGCAGTTGCTTTAGCTAAATTCTCAGAAGAATTTGGGACGATGAATTTAAACAAGTAAACATCCGGCCATTCTTGTAAATCTAATTGTGCTCTTAATTTTTCGTAAACATCTTCTTCACTCATGTTCATCCATTTTTCTTAACAAAGATAATCGTTTCGCCTCCATCAAAATGATATTTAACGAATTGTTTTCTATTTTTTCAGCAGATTTGCTGTGTAATTGACTAAAATCACAAATTTGTTCTCCCTCCAATTCCTTTAACGCTTTAAGTAGCGACATAGAATCCGGTTCAACACTTACAGAAATTTGCTCCTCACTATCTAACTCTATCTGAGGCCAATAGTTTCTATACATGTCTTCTAAAAGAAGGTATTGATTTACTATTTTTTCTAATTCAACAGCATTTTCGACTGACAGTAATTGAACTTTAATAGAATTCCTAAGTCTTTGATATTGATTGAATACATCTAACATTGATCCATTCGTTAATTTCAAATCTGATTCAAAAATAGCACTCTCAATCTGACCTCCTAAAATCAAAAATGCTTCGTGCATTTTCTTTAATTTTTGAATTTTAGAATTTAAAACCTTTCTTATTGGAACTTTGGATTGAAAAAAAAGCTTGTATTCAAACAATAAACTTTCATACACCTCTTCTATTTCTTCTTCTGATTCATCAAAAGGAAAAAACAAAAGCGCTTCACTTTTTGTCATATTATATTTCTTTTTCTCCTTTGTTTTTTCGCATACGAATATTTATAAACTCAACAATCAATGCGTAAACCATAGCAAAATAAATATAACCTTTTGGAACTTCTTGTCCGAATGCTTCTGCCAATAACACCACCCCAATCGTAACTAAAAAAGCCAATGCGATCATTTTAATTGTAGGTCGATTATTGATAAAGTCACTAATTTGTTTCACAAAAATCAACATGACAATCATAGAAATTATCACAGAAGCATAAATTATGATCATTGGATTCCCATGTGTTTCATGAGAAATACCATTTGTCATACCGATTGCAGTAATGATTGAATCAAAACTAAATACAATATCCACCATTACAATCTGCATAATCACAGCGGATAATTTTTCTTTCTTTTTAGCTGACTCAACATTATGTCCTTTTACAGTACTATGCATTTCGTGTGTACTTTTGTAAATCAAAAATAAACCTCCAATTAACAATACTACACTCTGCCCAGAAAACTCTTTTAAAAATTCAATTTTTGTATCCGGGAAAATTGGATCGGTCATCGCCATAATCATTGCTGCAATACTCAACAAAAACAATCGAATGATTAAAGCCATAGACAAACCAACATTTCTAGCGACACGTTGTTTTTTAATAGGCAGTTTATCTGTAATTATAGATATAAAAATGATGTTATCGATTCCTAAAACAATTTCTAAAAGCGACAATATAAAAAGGTAAAAAAGACCTGTGGTTGTAAATAATATTGAAAAATCCATGTTCTATTAATTTTGATTTAATTTTTATTTAAGCTCTGCGAAATAATCTTGTAAAAGTAAATGATTTATATCTGATGGGGTAAAGATTTCCATTAAAATCGGTCGACCATTTTCGTTTATTTGATAGAATTCTTCCATTTGTTCTTCAATATCTTCAATTGAATTCGCTTTCATATATTCAATCCCAAATGCTTTACAAATGTATTCTGCTGAATAATTATGTTCTGCAACAAAATAATGATCTAATTGATTCGATGAAGCCGGACCTGGAATAATTTTAAAAATTCCTCCTCCTGAATTATTTATCATGATGATTCGAAGGTTGGAAGTTAAATGTTGATTCCAAAAAGCATTGCTATCATAGAAAAATGAAACGTCTCCTGTGATTAATACATTTAATTCATCTTTTGTAACATACGCCGCACCACAAGCAGTACTCGAACTTCCATCAATCCCACTTGTTCCTCGATTTGTCCAATAACGAATACTTGGAATTGGATCGAATAATTGACAGTATCTAACAACTGAACTATTCGCCATGTGTAAATGTGACATTTCTGGCAAATAATCCAAAACAACTTCAAATACTTTCAAATCCGAATAAACTAAATCTGAATAAAATTCAGGTAATTTAGCTTGAACCAAGTAATCTTTTTGTTTCCATTTTGAACCGAACATAGAAACATTTTTATCATTGTTCAATTGATTCAAGGTCCACATAAAAATATGCGGCTCACACTCGTATGTATGCGTCAAACTTTGATATGTATCCATGTAAGGAAAATCGAATCCAATCTTGTAATGATGCTTTGGCTTGTATTTCCTTAAATACGCTTTGATCCTTTTCGAAACAACCGCTCCACCAATCGTGATTAATAAATCCGGAGCAAAAGCTTCTAATTCTTCCTCTTTAATTGAATTTAATGTACGATCGATGCAATGAACAAAGTTTTGATCAACTAAGTTTGAAGAATTCTCCACTAATATCGCAACTGAAGTATCTTCAGAAAGCTGTTTCAATTGTTTCAACAATGCTTTATTCTCAGGCATTTGCCCACAAATAATCATTTTCTTTGGCGAATCTTCCCAAATATTGATAAGTTCAACACTGTCATTTAATGAAATCTGAAAATCTGAATTGACCGTTTTAATCTTGTTCCTTTTCTGATTTTGAATCTCTTCAGCATCATACAAAGGCTCTCTAAAACTCATATTTAAATGAATTGGGCCTTTCCAATTTCCATTACCAATATTGAAAGCAGTAGAAATTTCTCGTTCTAAATACCAAACATCATCTTCTGTATTTACTACCTCTGAAAATGTCTTTGAATAACGAATATGATTTTGAAATACATTGTCTTGCACAATCGTTTGCCCATCGCCTTGATCCACCCATTCAGATGGACGATCTGCAGTTATAGCAACCAAAGGAATGCATTGATAATATGCTTCCGCAATGGCTGGGTAATAATTTAAAACCGCTGATCCTGAAGTACAAACAATTCCTACAGGTTCATTCAATTGTTGCGCCATTCCCATTGCAAAAAAAGCAGCACTTCTTTCATCATGAATTACAACGCATTTTGTATCAGGATGTTCATCAAAAGCAATGATAAAAGGCGCATTTCTTGAACCTGGCGAAAAAACTAAATTTTTCATTCCATGTGAAATACATTGTTCCACTAAAATTTGAACTCCTTTTTTATTGCTCGATTTCATTATTTACAAATTTATTGAAATAATTGAGAAAGGAGAATGAAATTCCTTAAAATAAGTTAATTCTAGTGACTACTTTCTATTTTAAAAAGTAACTCGATATTGATTCAGAAATTATACTGCAATCTAATTGTTCTATTGGATGTGGTTGATTTTCAAATTCAAAAAAATTGGATTTATTAATTTTACATACAGTAACTAACGTTTCTGTTTTAGTTACCATTTTATCATTCGTGCCCCACGATAAAAGACACGGACATTCAATATCAGAAAAGTTAATTTGATTTTCTTTAGCTTTTCCCATTTGAATCATCATTGCAGCTGTCTTATGCAGCACATTTTTCCAATTCAATTCACCATGTAATGATTTTAATCCTTTAGCAAAATCGGGAAATCTTTCCTCAATAATTTCAGGATTTAATTTTGATGATTCTTTCACTGAAGCTTCTTCATTCCAGTCGAATTTCGTTCCATAAGTGAAAATACTTTCAACTAACTCCGGATATTCAGCTGCTAACTGCAAAGCAACATATCCCCCCATACTATATCCAAAAATTGAAACTGAATCAAGTTTATTTGATTTAATAAAATTTAAAACATTCGATTTAAATAAATGGATTGAAAATGGTACTTCAGAAGAATTTGCTCCATGACCTTCAAAATCTAAAGTAAAAACTTTAAACTCATTCGACAAATAATCTGCTATTTCACATAATTGCGATTTTGAACCAATTGCACCATGAAGAAGAAGTATATTATGTTTTTGCATTTTAGTTTTATTTCATCTAACCTTTTTAACTGGGTTTTGATTTGTTCCAAAAACAGCTAAAAATACTATTTTTTTCTTATCAATTCTATAGATTATAACAAATGGAAATACATCCATTGGAACCTGCCTAGTTTTATTCGTTGAATTAAAAATTTGAAAAGCATTAGGTGACTTAATGATTATATTAATCAATCTTTCGAGTTCATATAAAAATCTATCTCCTAAATCATTCAACTGATTTTCATAATAAACATAGGCTTCAGTTATTTCAATATCCGCCTCTTGAATAAATTCAATTTCAAATTTAGACATTTAGGTATTTATTAAAAAAGGTTAAAGTTTAGCTATTCTATTTTTTAGTATAAGCTTTTCTTGCATTCTCACGAACTTCATTCCATGTAAATGACTTTGTTTCTCCACTCTCATAATTCAAAATTCTATCATCTACAATTTGATGATGAGCCTCGGACAATTTAATATCCAATTCATCAATTTGTTCAGATTGAACATTCTTTACTGACTTAAATGACTTTAACAGATTCATGAAAGAATCATATTCATTTTCATTCAGCGTAAAAGAAATTTGTCTCATGTATTTTTTTTAAACAATAATTAAATATAAGGTGAAAATAATTAATATCAAATTAATTCTATCAAGATTATTTTACTTCCTCAATCGCCTTCAACAAAGTCTTCGCCTTATTCTCAGTCTCCTCCCACTCCGCTTCAGGATTTGAATCTGGAGTAAAACCTCCTCCTAAATACAGAAAAACTTGTCCTTTTTGGATTTGACAACAACGTAAATTAACATACAAGGAAGATTTCTCTTCGGAAATCGTCCCAATCATTCCTGTATACAACTGACGATCATGTGGTTCTCTGAAATTAATTAAATCAATCGCTGCTTTTTGTGGTAAACCACTTACTGCTGGAGTTGGATGAATATGTTTAGCTATTTCGATTGGACTTAATTTCTCTAAATCAAAGCTAAAATCAGTTCGTAAATGTTTTACAGGCCCAGCTTCGATATCATAAGGTCCATTTTTTTCAATGTGCTTTATTCCTTTTGAATGCAATTGTGATTCTAAAAAATCAGTCACCAAAGACTGTTCAATGATTTCTTTTTCAATCCAAGGTTTCCCATCAATTATTGGCTGAGTTCCAGCTAGAGAGATTGTAAAACCAGTCCCTGAAATAGCCAATAATAAAATCTCAGGCGTTGCTCCTATCCACGTTCCAAACAATTCACTTGAAACTATATAAACAAACGCTTTGGGATACATTTCACACAGTTTATGAAATAAATCTTCCGCTTTACGATGGTCAAATTCTTCAATTTTAACACGTGAAAAAACTGCTTTTTTGATCCCTAAACGTTCAAATGAATCTAAAAAAGAAGAAGCTTCAGCTAAATATTCTGATTTACTAACGATATAAGGTTTTTCAATATCAAAATAAAACTCGCCTTTACCATTTTCTAATGGTGCGAATTGAAAATAGCGATCTTTTAAAAATGTTGAAATAATGAATCCTTTTAATTCTTTTGAAGAATCAATTTCTCTAAAAAAACCTGTTTGTTCAACGATTTCTTTATCTGGAAAACGATATTTCAGAATTTCAGCCATTATTTTCTTTCAATAATCATTACGGTTAATCGCCCCGTACAAATCAACTTATTTGTTGCATCATCGAAAATATCCACTTGCCAAACATGTGTTTTTTTTCCCGCATGAACTACTTTTCCAACACCTCTTACCAAACCACTTTTTATACCACCAATATGATTTGCATTAATCTCTAATCCTACAGGTGCTTCTTTTGATAAATCAATCAATAAAGTTGAACCCATCGAGCCAATACTTTCAATCAAAGCCGCACTTGCTCCGCCATGCAACAAGCCCATAGGTTGATGTGTAGTAGAATTTACAGGCATAGTAGAAACGATATAATCCTCTCCTATTTCAACGCATTGAATACCCAATGTTTCCATCAAAGTACCTTTATTAAAAGCGTTAATTGTGTCTAAATCTATTTTTCGAAATTGCATAAACGTAAAAATAAATAATAATAATTGATATTTGAAAAGTTGAGAGTTGATAATTGGGAGTTAATAGCTTTTTAACTTTTAACTTTTATACTATAACTATTGTACAATTATTAAAAATACTAACTTTGAATCATGATACAAGAAAACATCAGTTTAAAGCCTTTTAATACGTTTGGAATCGAAGCGAGTACGCGATATTTCGGACGTTTTTCGTCTGTTGAAGAATTGAACCAAATTCTAACTTCCAATAAAGACAAAGAGTTACTCATTTTGGGTGGTGGAAGTAATATTCTTCTAACCAAAAACTTTGATGGTTTGACATTGATCAATGAAATCAAAGGTTTTGAGGTCACAAAAAACGATGGAGATTCTGTGATTGTTAAATCAGGAGCTGGTGAAATTTGGCATGAATTTGTTCTAAAATGTATCGAAAATAATTTTTCAGGTGTTGAAAATCTTTCTCTAATTCCTGGAAGTGTTGGAGCGAGTCCAATGCAAAATATTGGAGCTTATGGTGTTGAAATCAAAGATGTTTTCGAATCGGTTGAAGCATATCATATTCCAACCGGAGAACTTCATACTTTTTCGAAAGAAGAGTGTGAATTTGGTTACCGCGAAAGTGTTTTTAAAAGAAAATACAAAGGCCAATATGTCATCATTTCGGTTTCGTATAAACTTTCTCTTTCTGCTCCAAAAGTAAATACATCTTATGGTGCGATTGAAAGTGAGTTAAAAGAGATGAATATTTCAACGCCTTCTATCAAAGATGTGAGTCAGGCCGTAATCAACATAAGATCTAGTAAATTACCGAATCCAAAAGAGATCGGAAATGCCGGTAGTTTCTTTAAAAATCCTGTAATCTCTAAAGAACTATTCGATAAATTAATCGTTGAGTTCCCTACTATACCTAACTATCCAGCAGAAAACGATGGTAAAAAAATTGCAGCAGGATGGTTAATTGAACAATGTGGTTGGAAAGGAAAAACATTAGGTCATTATGGTGTTCACAAGTTACAAGCTTTGGTTTTAGTTAATTATAAGGGAGCAACTGGAACAGAAATTTACGATCTATCTACATCAATTATAAAAGATGTTGAAGATAAATTTGGAATTACCTTAGAAAGAGAAGTCAATATTCTTTAACATTGAAAAGAACTCGAGTTTAGTAAGTTCGATATTAATTCTAAAAAGCTTATCTAAACCCATTTTTTTGAATTAACTTTGTTTATATTCTTATAGAGCGATGGAATTTAAATTAAATACGATTGAAGAAGCAATCGAAGAAATAAAAAACGGAAAAGTTATCATTGTAGTTGACGATGAAGATCGTGAAAACGAAGGTGATTTTTTAACTGCAGCTAGAAATGTGACTCCTGAAATCGTAAACTTTATGGCGACTCATGGTCGTGGTTTAATTTGCGCACCACTTCCTGAAGAGCGTTGCGACGAATTAGGTTTGGAATTGATGGTTAAATCAAATTCTGCTGTTTATGAAACGGCTTTTACGGTTTCTGTCGATTTAAACGGACACGGTTGTACAACTGGTATCTCAGCAAGCGATCGTTCTAAAACAATTCAAGCTTTAATAGATCCTAAAATTCATCCTTCTGAATTAGGAAAACCAGGTCATATTTTCCCATTAAGAGCTAAAAAAGGTGGTGTTTTACGTCGTGCGGGTCACACTGAAGCTGCTGTAGATTTAGCGAGAATGTCAGGATTTGAGCCTGCTGGAGTTATTGTAGAAATCTTGAACGAAGATGGAACAATGGCGCGTTTACCTGAATTAGTTGAAATCGCTAAAAAATTCGATTTGAAAATTATTTCAATCGAAGATTTAATTGAATATAGAATTAAAAATGAATCACTTATAGATAAATTAGTTGATGTAAAAATGCCAACTGTTTGGGGTGATTTTGATTTAATTGCTTATAAAGAGAAAAATTCTGGCCAAGAACATTTAGCTTTAGTAAAAGGTGAATGGAAAAAAGGTGAACCTGTTTTAGTGAGAGTTCACTCTTCTTGTATGACAGGTGATATTTTTGGTTCTTGTAGATGCGATTGCGGACCTCAACTTCATAAAGCAATGGAAATCATTGAAAAAGAAGGTAAAGGTGTAATTGTTTACATGAATCAAGAAGGTCGTGGCATTGGACTTGTAAATAAATTAAAAGCTTATAAACTTCAAGAAGAAGGTTACGATACTGTTGAAGCTAATTTAAAATTAGGTTTCAAAATGGACGAAAGAGATTATGGAATTGGTGCTCAAATCATTCGTGATTTAGGTATTTCAAAAATTCGACTAATGTCTAATAATCCCACAAAAAGAACTGGATTGGTTGGTTACGGTTTAGAAATTGTTGAAAATGTAGCTCTTGAAGTAGACAGTAACATACACAATGTAAGTTATTTAGAAACAAAAAGAGACAAAATGGGGCATTCATTAAAAATGAAAAAATAATGCTTTCATCAAAAGGCTTGACAAAATCGTATGATTCTCTTCAAATATTAAAAGGAATTGATTTAGAAATATCCAAAGGTGAGATTGTTTCTATAGTTGGCTCGTCAGGTGCTGGAAAAACTACATTACTTCAAATTTTAGGAACGTTAGACCGTCCTGATAAAGGTTTTTTCTCAATTGATGGGACGGAACCATTTTTACTTTCTTCAAAAAAACTTTCAGAATTTAGAAATTCAAACATTGGTTTTATCTTTCAATTTCATCAATTATTACCAGAATTTACAGCAATAGAAAATGTATGTTTACCTGCATTAATTAAAGGTGTAAATATGGTTGATGCAAAAAAAGAAGCAATCAAAATATTAAGTATTTTAGGATTAGCTGAAAGAGCTGAACACAAACCAAGTCAACTATCTGGAGGTGAACAACAGCGAGTTGCAGTTGCTCGTTCGTTAATCAACAATCCTAAAATTATTTTTGCAGATGAGCCTTCGGGAAATCTAGATACTCAAAATTCGAAAGAATTGCATCAGTTATTTTTTGACTTGCGTCAAGAATTCAATCAAACATTCGTCATTGTTACGCATAATGAAACACTTGCCAATATGGCCGATCGAAAATTGGTGATGGCGGATGGAAATCTATTGTAATTTTAGATTTTGAATTTTAAATTTTGAATGATTGATGTATCGATTTAAAAACAAATCTGAATTAATTGCATTTTTGGATGAAAAGGCTGAGCAATATAATTCAACTGAATTTATTCAAACTGATCCAATTCAATTACCTCATCGTTTTTCAAAGAAAGAAGACATTGAAATTATCGGTTTCTTAGTTTCTACAATTGCTTGGGGAAATCGAACAAGCATCATCAAAAACGGTGAAAAATTAATCGAAATCATGGAAAATTCACCTTTTGAATTCATCCAAAATTACAACGATTCTTCTGCTAAAGACTTACATTTCGTTCATCGCACGTTTAATGCGTATGATCTTGATTTTTTCTTTAGAAGTTTAAAAAATATTTACCTCAAAGGCGGACTTGAAAAGGCCTTTTCTCCCCACTCTTCAGTGTTTGGTTCTCAAGGTAGAATCATCAATTTTAGAACTGAATTTTTAGAAACCTTACACGAACAACGCTCTGAAAAACATATATCAAATCCAGCCGGAAACTCTGCAGCGAAAAGACTTAATATGTTCCTAAGATGGATGTGTAGAAAAGATGAAAAAGGAGTTGATTTTGGAATTTGGGATTCGATTCCTATGAGTGAACTATCAATTCCACTTGATGTACACACAGCAAATGTTGGCCGAAAATTAAATCTAATTACTCGAAAACAAAACGATGGTAAGACGTTAGATGAAATTATGTCACACCTGAGAGAATTCAATAGCACAGATCCTTCCAAATACGATTTTGCTTTATTTGGATTGGGAGCTTTTGAAAAAATAAAATAAGATTATTTATTAATCATTTTTTGATTATAATTTAATCATTTGTATTTTTATAAAAAATACAAATGATTATGTGTGCGTTACAATTACACTCAACAGCTTCACTCGAACTATATTCAGCACTTTCTGAATTTCAATTAGCATTACCAGTAATTTCAGCAGGAATAAGTGCCGGTTTTCCTAGTCCAGCAATGGACTTCATCGATTTAACCATTGATATAAATAAACATTTAATCAAACATCCATCTGCAACATTTTATGGACGTGTGAAAGGAGTATCAATGAAAGATGCCGGTATCAATGATGGTGATTTATTGGTAATTGATAAAAGTATCAATCCATCTAATGATAAAATTGCTGTTTGCTATATTGATGGAGACTTTACAGTAAAAAGAATTAAAATTGAAAATGATTGCATCTGGCTAATACCAGAAAATGAAATTTATCGCCCTATTAAAGTTACAAGTGATAATGATTTTATCATATGGGGAATTGTTACACATGTCATAAAAGCTTTTTAATATGTTTGCCCTTGTTGATTGCAATAACTTCTACGCATCGTGTGAGCGATTATTTAACCCTTCTTTAATCGGTAAACCCATTGTTGTGTTATCTAATAATGATGGTGCTGTTATTGCTCGAAGTAACGAGGCCAAAGCACTAGGTATACCAATGGGCGCTGTTGCTTACCAATATGAAAAGTTTTTTCTTGAGAATGGTGTTAGTGTCTTTTCTGCAAATTTCGCGCTATATGGTGATATGAGTAATCGAGTTATGAGCATACTTCAAGAATACACGCCAGAATTGGAAATATACAGTATTGATGAAGCATTTTTAAAATTGGTAGGTTTTAAGTATTTCGATTTGAATCAATATGGATATGATATCCAAAAACATGTTCGAACTTGGTCTGGCATTCCTATATGTATCGGTATAGCTCCAACCAAAGCTCTAGCAAAAGTAGCTAACAAAATAGCTAAGAAGTACCCACAACGGACGAATAATTCTTATATAATAGATACTGAAGAAAAAAGAATCAAGGCTCTTAAATGGCTTAAAATAGAAGATGTATGGGGTATCGGTAGAAAGCATTCTATAAGACTAAAAGAAATTGGTGTTCATACAGCCTATGACTTCACACAAATCAATGATGCTTGGGTGAGACGTAATCTATCTGTAGTTGGATTACGTTTAAAACATGATTTAGCAGGAATACCAACATTGGATTTGGAGGATATTAAACCAAGAAAGAATATAGCGACCACACGTTCTTTTGAACGAAACTTAACTCATTACCAAGATCTAAAAGAAAGAATTACCACATTTGCTGTTAGTTGTTCTGAAAAATTGAGAAAACAAAATTCATGTTGTACAAGTGTAATGGTATTTATAAGAACAAATAACCATCGAACAGAACTCGAACAATACAATAACAGTATTGTGATAAAACTTCCATTCCCTACAAACTCTAGTATTGAAATAGCTCAATTTGCCTGTGAAGGATTGAATAAAATCTATCGAAAAGGATATCAATACAAAAAAGCAGGTGTCATTATTATGGATTTTAGACCACAAAACGAAATACAGCTGAATATTTTTAACAACAGTAATCCAAAGCATTCTCCACTAATGAAAGTAATTGATAAAATCAATGCTTCGTTTGGTCAACAAAAAATAAAATTAGCTAGCCAAGATCTTAAGAGAGTTTGGAAAATGAAACAGGAACGATTATCCCCAAGATATACAACAAAATTGAGCGATGTGATTTTGATTAAATGTTGACAACTAAAGATCAAATTTCGACTAAAAATTAAATATAATTACTCTTAAACAAAACAACAGTAAAACTTATTGAAAAATCATATATAAACTGAAAGAAATAAATTACTAATGCTGACCATGCAAAATCATTTTAGGAATATTCGGAGCTGGTGTATTTGAAAAATACTCAACAATTATCATTCTTTTCATTAAAAAATTAGTATATTACATTTTAAATTTGCTAAAATGAAATTTCTCTCTCTCCTCATTTTGTCGATTATTTCTATAAATAGTCACAGTCAAAAAACTAGTTATAAGCATACTTATCAAATTACCCCTTATTTAGAGTCTCATCATAACAGTGTAAAAATTGATACGTTAGATTTTAATTCTAAGTATAATTTACACATGACTTTTACTGATCATGATGACCAACCTTTAAAAAAAATCGAAATTGTTTTAAAAAATGTAGACACATCATTTACATTGACAACCGACTCACTTGGAATGATTGATTTAAACACGGAGTTTAAAATTTTTAAAATTGATATTCATGAAGAAAAATATCAAAAAGTTCAAAGTTTAATTCTATTAGAAAATCATCATTTAATCAGTTATAAAATCAAACTATGTGAATTAAGTGATTTAGAAGACTTGTATTTTATCAAATCTAAAGAGCAATTATCAGATGAGGATATCAGTGAAATTAGAGATTGTTTAGAGAATAGTCCTAAAATAGAAGATTGCAATATGGAAGGCGATTACATCATTGTCGTTGAAAATAAAAAATCCTCATTGTAATTAAACAACGAGGATTTATTTTTATCTTCTATTTTAATATTAATTCTAACCGCCTTTTTTCAATTGAATTGGTGAAGCTGCAGGTGAACTAGCTGGCTTATCATTAACTTTTGCTGGCGAACTAGCAGGAGTTGACGTTTGTTTTGATGGTATATTAATTTTCACCGGACTACTAGTTGAATTAGTTGGATTTTGTTTTGAAGGAGACGATGCAGGAACAGAAGTTTTATTCCCCTCAAAAATAGACGGATTAACTTTTATTGATTCATTTTGTTTAGATGAAACAGAAGTAGGTTTTTCAGTACTTGTAGAAATTGTTTGAGGTGTTGGATTTGAAACAGGAGCTGAATTTGGATTCTTCTCGTTTGATTGCTCAATAACCTCTCCAGGTTTAACACTATTTGTATTTACACCTTTCCCATTTTCAAAAACCGATATTGGTTTATTCACCTCTTTAACTGGTGTTGGAATTTTTGTTAGTACTACATCACGAGTTGGATCTTCTATAACGGGTCTTGGAGAAGGTGGGATATTCAAATAAGCATTATCAAAAATACAACCTTTCAAATCTTCTCCTGTAATTCCCATTTCTTGGCATTTACGACTTGCATTTGTACGTTGTTTTGTGCTCAAATCTCCAACTGTTCTATGAACAACAGGGAAATTCACATCTGTAAACGTAGCTGTATTTTGTCCAATTCCATAATCAAATAAAGAAGTTAAATCTGTAATTCTCCAGCTTGATCCGAAATCACGCGTTAAACGATCTAAATAATCTTTCTCTTGTTTATTAGCTGTTTGAGTTATTTCTCTATCGCCAAAAACAGTACTATACTTGCTCATTGAAGCATATAAGTCAGAATTATTATTTCCTCTTACAGATAAATCATCTTTTGGTGTTCCATTGGCATTTCCTAATAAACCTTCATATCCACCCATTACACATGGATAAATAAAAGTTGAAACATTCATTGTATTAAAACGAGCGTTATTACTCATTTGAAGTGTAACTTTTTCACCAGTTGGCCAAGTTACAATGTAATCATTTCCTTTACTTCTAACTGTTCCACCATGAGGTAAAAAATAAGTACTTGTTGTCACACGAATTGGAGCACCTTCCAAACGAATAGGCGTTGAAATATCTGAATCGGGTTTTTCATTGGCATAAAAACACAAACGATCTCCACCAACATTCATTGCAATCGCCGTGTTCAAAGAAAAATCATCTCCATTTGCAGTTTGTCTCGCTTGAACATTCACATATCCAGTTTGAGATTTTGCTAAAGTAAATTCTCCTACTGATTGAAGTGAAAATGAATTTCCATCAAATGACGAAAAATGTGGATCTCCGTAAGTTCTTCCTGAAGTAGTTCTACAAGTTGATCTTGAGAAAAACTCAGAAACAAACAACCATAAAGTAGAATTCGAAGCCAATGAAGGATCGTTTCTTCGGGAATCTGAAATTGTTCTTAATTTTTCTTTTCGTTCGAATGGTAAAACAGAATACATTTCAAAAGGTGTAAAATCCTCTGGAAAAGTTCTTGAAGGAATTGGATTATTTTGAGCCATTGCTAACAAACTATTTGAAAGCCACTCTCCACGAACCGAATCCCATTGAACTAATTCTGATTTAATTTCATCATATTCTTTCACGGTTCTTAAGTCCTGAGAATATGCTAAATTTAAACTAGTGATGCTGAATCCAATACTTAATATGATGTATTTTATTTTCATAAACATAAGGTTTAATATTTCTATTTAGAATTTTTCAATTACTGTGCCAAAAAAAAATAAATGTTACATAAACCATGTAACATTTTGTTATTTAATCGTTATTAAACTGTTTTGGTTAAGATACTTAAATTGTTTTGAAATAAATCGTTTCGCATTTCGTATCTAACTTGCTATTAGTTTAAATGAAAGTTCGTTTTTAGATTTCTACTCCACAGAAATATGAAAGCGAACTTTTGATCTTTATGTAATATATTCCTTAAATTTAACTGATTTTTAAATTTCAAGATGAATATATATTTTAAACTTATCGACAAAACTTCTCTAAACGAAGTGCTTGAGCTTTTTAAAATTGCTGCAACATCCATTCAAAAAAAGAATTTAACGCAATGGAGTCAATGGTTAAATCCAACTGAAAAAGATATTGAATGGCTTTTAGATGGATTTGATAAAAATGAATTTTATTATGTCTACAATGACGAGAATCAACATATTGGAATGTTTCGTTACTTAAATACAGATGAAGTTTATTGGGAAACTCAAAACCCTCAAGCGAGATATGTTCATTCATTGGTTGTGAAAAAAGAATTTGGTGGACAAAATTTAGGTGAATTAATTTTGAGAAAAATTGAAGCTAAAATTTTGGAAGATCACTGTTCCATTTTCAGATTAGATTGTAATGCAGCTAATCCTTATTTGATTCAATTTTATGAAAATTTAGGATTCAAACAAGTAGGTACTTTTCATAAAAATGAAACATCTTCATTTAATTTGTATGAGAAAAACTTGTTGATAAAATAATCTATCACAGAATTGAATTATACTTAAATTTACCTTAAAATAATCCATTATGAACTCAGAAATCTCAACAGAAGAATTACATAAAGAATTTATCTCTAAAATTTGTCAAACAGGCAAGGTTTGGGCATTGGAATACAATGAAGAGTTTGCTTCTGCTGATTCTGAAGAATATGAAGACGAAGATGGAAATCCTGCTGAAATGATATGTTTTTGGTCTGAAGAAAGTAAGGCACAAGAATGCATCAATAAAGAATGGAAAAATTATAAAATCGAGGTAATCTCTCTAAGTGAGTTTATTGAAAACTGGTGTATTGGTATGTCAAACGATCAATTATTGATTGGTTCTGACTTTACGAAACAACGAATCGGTCATGAATCTGATCCTTTAGAAGTTATTTTAGAAATTAATGAAGAATGTTTATTGAAAAAATTCAACATTAAATTGGAAAATTATTCGTCACTTGTTACATTAGCTAAAGAAATTAGAAAAGTATTAATCACAGAAGAATAAAAAATGACAAAAACCATCCTATCTTTCACCTTCATCGCGACACTTTTTGTTGCTTGTATTAACGAAAAATCAATTACAGATTCCAATCAAATTGTTGAAACTGGAGATGAAATTACTAAAACAATTTCGTTAGCTGAATTTGATAAAATTGATTTATCAGGAACAGATAATATTACAATCAAACAAGGGCCAATTCAAGAAATTGTAGTGACAGGTCACGAAAATATCATTGAACGTTTAAACAGAAAAGTGGAAAACAACGAATGGAAAGTGACACTTTCAAAAGGAAATTATAAAAAATGTCATTTAAAAATTTTCATCACTGTTCCTTCTATTCAACAATTAAAACTCACAGGAGTTGGAGATATTAATTTAGAGCATTTCGATCAATTAAATGAATTAACTCTTTTATTGGATGGCGTAGGTGATATTAATTGCAATAACTTAGAACCTATCAATCAACTTAATGCAACATTAAATGGTGTTGGAGATTTTAATTTTGACAATTGTAAGACAATAAATAAATTGGAATTAAAACAAAACGGAGTTGGTGATTTCAATGCGTTTTCAACTGAAACGACTTTTGCAAATATTCATTTATCAGGTACGGGAGATTGTCATGTGAAAGTAACAAACAAATTAGATGCTAAACTTTCTGGAGTTGGTGACATTAACTACAAAGGAAATCCACAAGTGAATCAAAAAATAACTGGATCAGGCAAAATTATTAAGCGATAAAAAAATCCGAAGGTTATTCCTTCGGATTTTTTTTGTTTTCAACTTCTTTTACTTTTAATCGCTTTGCATCTTTGAGTGACTTATTCAACATCCACTCTATCTGACCATTGACACTGCGAAATTCATCTGAAGCCCATTTTTCAATAGCCTTCATTGTTTCAGCATCAATTCGTAAAGCAAATGATTTTTTCTCAGCCATGATCTATTGATTCAATGTTCCTGTATTAATTACTGGTTTTGTTTCACTATCACCACATAAAACAACCATCAGGTTACTTACCATTGCCGCTTTTTTATCTTCATCAAATTCGATGATTTCTTTTTCAGATAACAACTTTAATGCGCTTTCAACCATTCCAACAGCACCTTCAACAATTTTATGTCTTGCTGCAACTACTGCTGATGCTTGTTGTCTTCTCAACATTGAATGAGCAATTTCTGGAGCATATGCTAAATAACCAATTCTTGCTTCAATAACTTCAATTCCAGCTAAAACTAAACGTTCTGTAATTTCTTTTTCTAAAGCAGAATTAACATCATCAAAATTTGTACTCAATGTCACTGTTGCTCGTTCATCTTCGAAATGATCGTAAGGAAATGAACCTGCTAATTTACGAACAGCTGAATCCGTTTGTACTTTAATGAAGTTCTGATAGTTATCTACATCAAACGTTGCTTTGTAAGTATCTTCTACTTTCCAAACCAAGATAACGCTAATCAAAATTGGATTACCCATTTTATCATTCACTTTGATCTTTTCACTTTCAAAGTTTCTAGCTTTCAAGGATAAAGTCGTTCTTGTGTATAAAGGATTCATCCAAAACAAACCATTTTCTTTTACACTTCCTTTGTATTCTCCGAACAATAGAAATACTTTCGAATTGTTTGGACTAATTACGTTTAATCCGATCAATAACAATAGTGCCACGGGAATTAGAGCTCCACCTAAAATGTAATTTTTAATGCTGAATCCAACGATGATTCCTACAATTAATAAAACAACCATCACTAAAGCTAATTTCCCGCTTAATGGTTGTAAAACTTGTTCTTTTTTCATGATTATTCTATTTAAATTGATATTAAATTGATATCACAAATGTAATGATATTTTTAAATAAAAAACTTCTTTAACGACTTTTAACATTTTAATTTAAAATCACTATTTAATTCAAAGAAATCAATGCTTTAATAATAATCAATATCTTTACACTTCATTATTTTCGACGCATGAAAGCCAAAAAAAAAGAACAACCAAAAGAAAAAGAAAAACTACATCCTCGCAATCAACACAAAGAGCGATACGATTTTGTTGCTTTGATTAAAAGTTGTTCTGAATTAGGTGAATTTGTTAAACCAAATATTCATGGTGATGATTCGATTGATTTTGCAAATCCGAATGCTGTTAAATGGTTGAATAAAGCCATATTAAAACATTATTACGGTATTAATTATTGGGATATTCCTGAAAATTATCTTTGTCCACCAATTCCTGGAAGAGCTGATTATATTCATCATATTTCTGATTTACTTCGAACTTCCAATTATGGAAAAATTCCAACAGGACAGAAAGTAAAATGCGTCGATATTGGTGTAGGAGCCAATTGTGTTTATCCAATCATCGGTATCAAAGAATATGATTGGTCATTTATAGGAAGTGATGTTGATCCTATTTCGATTGAATCGGCTCAAAAAATAATTGATTCAAATGAAAATTTACAATCGAAAATAGAATTACGTCTTCAGCCTGCTAAAAATGATGTTTTTAGAAACATTTTAAACGAAGATGAATTAATCGATGTGACAATTTGTAATCCTCCATTCCACTCTTCTTTGGAAGAAGCTACAAAAGGAACGAATCGTAAAATCAAAAATTTATCAGATAAAAAACCAACTAAAACCGTTTTGAATTTTGGTGGTCAAAATGCTGAATTATTCTGTGAAGGTGGTGAAGAGCGATTTATTGGAACAATGATTCGTCAAAGTCGTCAGTTCAGAAATTCTTGTTTTTGGTTTAGCACATTGGTTTCTAAACAATCAAGTTTAAAAAGCATACAAGAAGCTTTGAAAAAAGCAGAAGTTGAAGAAACGATTACTATCCCGATGGGACAAGGGAATAAAACAAGTCGAATTGTTGCTTGGACCTTTCTAACAAAAGAGCAACAAAAGATTTGGAAAAACACCAAATGGAATGCTAAATTTTAAGTTTCAGTAATTTCTTATATTTGAACATTAGAATAAAAAACAATAAAGTCGATGCTTTTCAATTCTGTTGAATTTCTTTATTTTCTTCCACTAATAGTTTTTCTATTCTACGTTCTACGTCAAAATTTTAGAATCTACTTATTGATTGCAGCAAGTTTCTACTTTTACATGAGTTGGAATCCGTTGTATCTCTTACTGATGCTAACGACAACATTCACAAACTTTTTTGCTGGAATTTTAATTAGCAGATTCTTTTCTAAAATTCATCGAAAAATCATACTTTTTGGTAGTTTAATCATCAATTTTGGCTTGTTATTTTACTTTAAATATTCAAATTTTATCATTGAAAATTTAAATACACTCTTTATCAAATTTAAAATTGAACATCAACCAATTGAATTTTTAGACATTATTTTACCCATTGGGATTTCGTTCTACACATTCCACACAATCAGCTACACGTTAGACGTTTACAAGAATAAAATTCAACCAGAAAGAAATGTTTTTACATTTGTTTTATATGTCAGCTTCTTCCCTCTTTTAGTCGCTGGACCAATTGAACGTTTCTCGGCGTTGATGCCTCAATTCAAAGAAAAAGCAATTCTATCTAGAGAAAATTTTTCCATCGGTTTAAGAATGATCCTTTATGGCTTTTTCTTAAAAATGGTTGTTGCTGATAATCTTTCCATTCTTGTTGATCAGAGTTACGCTAACATTTCGACTACCAGTAGTATAAACTTGCTGCTTACGCTGTTCCTTTATTCATTTCAAATTTATTGTGATTTTAATGGATACACGACAATTGCTTTGGGTATCGCAAAGTTATTCAACATCAACTTAACGCAAAATTTCAAAACACCTTATTTTAGTCAATCTTTAACGACTTTTTGGAGAAAATGGCACATCACCTTAACTACTTGGTTCAGAGATTATATTTACTATCCTTTAGGTGGAAATAGAACGACATTAACAAAATGGATCTTGAGTACTTTACTCGTATTTTTCGTAAGTGGATTTTGGCATGGAGCAAATTGGACTTTTGTACTTTGGGGTGTTTTACATGGAATGATCATCATCATCGAAAAATTAACCGGTTTTGATAAAAGAAGTAAATCACTCTTTATTAACACCTTAAAAGGTGGAAGTGTATTTCTAGTTGTAAGCTGTCTTTGGGTTTTATTCAGAAGTCCTTCGATTGAAGTTGCGACTCTTTTCTTTGAAAATCTATTTCATAATTTCCAATTAACTTCTGAACTGCCAAGTATCGAGACAGTTGTAATTCTACTCATCTTTATTTGTTTTGATTTCTTGACGAGACATTCAAACTTTGGAACGTGGCTCCATGATAAATCCGTTTATATCAGATGGGGAATTTATTTTCTACTAGGATTTTTGATTATGAGTCAATCTGGAACTGATATGCAACCATTCATTTATTTTCAATTTTAAGATGGAATTTTTCAAATATTTCTTTACACGAATGATGGTAGTTGGTATTTTTTTACTGATTGCGAATCAATTGTATAAAGCGACCTATTGGAAAAAAGATGTTGGAAACCATAGTGATTCATTGGAAAGTTTCTGGGAATTACCTGCAAATACTGAAAACATCTATTTTGGTGAATCTTCTAATTTTCATGTTGTTGATCCGAAAAAAGGAAGACACAGTATCAGTATCATGCTCGATTCATTATTGAAAGATAAAAAAATTGGAACAGTTGACAAACCTGGTTTACATGCTGGAACCTATTTGGCTGTATTGAAAAATATTCCTGAAGAAATGCCTTTGAAAATGATAATCGTCACGATGAATTTACGGTCTTTTGATGCAGATTGGCGTTATTCAGTTGGAGAAAACTATCTGGCGAAAACAAAACGATTAATCGCACCGAATTTGCCAATTGTAAATCGCTTTTTAATTGCTTTGAAAGACTATGATTATAAAACGGATGAACAACGTCACGATCAATTAATTGAAACATGGAAAAAAGAGAAATTTTACATTCCAAATTTCAAATACAACGATGTCATTAAGTGGGATTCAGCGATGGCTTGGCACACTTGGCTTGGCAAGAATCCAAATTTAACGGAAGAAAACATCGGTTTGGCTTGTCATTACATTAAAAACTTTGCTTTTAAAATCGATCCAAAAACCAACCAACGTATTAAGGATTTTGACGAAATAGTTGAAATCGCAAAAAAACGTCACATTAAAATCGTGTTTAATTTACTTGCTGAAAACATGGAAGAAGCGAATAAATTAGTAGGTAAAGAATTGATTTATTTAATGGAAAACAACAGAAAATTTTTGATCAACCGTTATCATCGAAATGGAAACCTTGTAGTTGATAATTTATACGCCATTCAAGACAATCATTTTGTTGATCGAAATTGGCCAACTGAACATTATACCCGCGCAGGTAAACTAATTATTGCAAAAAACATTCAAAAAGTATTAATTTCGAAAGGAATTTCAAAAAAATAGAACAGCATGAGTAAATTACAGTTTTTTAAAAAACCAATCGTTATTCTTGGTGTCATTTGTTTTTTAGCGGTTTTAATTGTGACCTTGCAAGGAGCACTTCATGGAACGAAAACTTACGAAGAAGGCGGAATTGAATATACGAAATACAATAATTACGTCATTTTCAAACAATCGTATTTTCACTTAATTGAAAACAAAGACTTGTATCAACTTTATCCTAAAGAACATTGGGACTTATACAAATACAGCCCAACGTTCTCTTTATTCATGGGACTTTTAGCCTATCTTCCAGATTTCCTTGGTTTACTTATTTGGAATTTATTAAATGCCTTTGTCTTGTTTTTTGCTTTATGGAAACTTCCTTTTAGTTCTGATAAAAAACGAATTTGGGCATTTTTGTTTTTAGTCATCGAACTTGTTACTTCCCTTCAAAATGCACAAAGTAATGGATTAATGGCTGGTTTAATTATCTTAGCCTTTGTCTATTTAGAAAAGAAAAATATCGCTATCGCAACTCTATGTATCGTAGCAACTATCTTTATCAAAATCTTTGGAATTGTAGCTTTTGCGCTCTTTTTATTCTATCCAAATAAACTGAAATCTGCGCTATACACGCTAGGTTGGATTTTACTTTTAGGCGTTTTACCACTCATCTTAATTTCGCCTGAACAATTGACGTTTCTCTACAAAAGCTGGGGGAATCTTTTACAAAATGATCACAGTATTTCAATCGGTTTTTCTGTTTCAGGATGGTTATTCACTTGGTTTGGATTGAATCTTAAAACATTTAGTTTAGTTGTTGGAACGCTTTTATTTTGTGTTCCATTCATTCACTATAAATATTTTAACAAAGTACGATTTAAACTTTTATACTTAGCCTCTATCCTACTCTGGATTGTCATTTTTAACCACAAAGCAGAATCTCCAACCTTCGTAATCGCTGTAACAGGAGTTGCCATTTGGTTTTTCACACAGGAATTCAATAAATTAAACTTTTCATTTTTAATGCTTGCGCTATTATTTACTGTTTTAGCTGCTACAGATTTATTCCCAAAGTTTATTCGTGATGACTATTTTGTTCCTTATGTTGTAAAAGCTGTTCCTTGTATATTTATCTGGGGGAAAATTACTTGGGAGTTGATGTTTTATCCGAAATCACTGAATCGAATTTAACATTACTTCTCATCCCAATCAAAATGTTTTCGCTTATACGGAAACAAATCGACTAATTCTCCAGAGAAATAAAACTCATAAGCTACTGCGCCAAATGTGTATTCTTGTTCTCTAATTTTAAAGACAGATCCTCCAACTTCAGGATGTTTTTTCGGCACCGATTTAGAATAACCTAAATTGAACAATGAAGCAAAAATTTCAGGTCGATTATCGATTGGATAACCTGCTTTTTTCCATTGCGTTCTAATTTGCTTGATGAAAACGGCAGCATACAAATAAGAATAATAATGATTCGTGTATTGAACCAAACGTTGAACACAAGTACTCATTGTATCATTAATTCCGTTCGTGTAATTGGTTACGGTATCGTAATCTAACAAATGAGCATATTGATTTCCTAAGTAATATTTACTTGTTGAATCTTTTAAATACGTTTCGATTCGTTTCGCTGTAAATTCTTTGATTCCAGTCACACCATAGGACATATTGTTTTCTAGTGCCAAGGTTTTCATTGGAGCGATGAATTCTTTGTATTTCTCTCTTCTTGAATTAAATAAACGCACTTGTTCACCAACCAAACACGCAACAATGTAACGTGGTTCAACACCAGTTACTTGGGCAGCAGAATCAATGTACTTTTTATCTTTCGCTACAGCCTCTTTGAAACACTTCCATTCGGCGATGTTCATCCATTCATAAACACTTAATCCCGTAACTTTCTCATCGTTTTTACGAGATCTCAGCGCTCTCATCTCCTTTTGATAAGCCTTGTTTTTCATCAATCGAATATCGATCGCATCCAACATTTGAAGAACCAATTTCTCGTCTTTCGTATCTTGATAAGCAGTTAAAATATGTTGTGCATTTTGAGGATAAAATTCATTCAAAATGATAATTCGATTCAACACTTCTAATCGATGCTTCGCAACAGAAACACTATCAACTTTAAAAGATTGATTGTACTTATCACTCATCGATTGAAAGTAACGATTATTCACATCCACTTTTCCTGAATCTTTCGTCCATTGAAATTTCATCGCTAAATACGTTCCAACTAAGAAAAAACCGTATAATGCAAAAATGTAAAGGAAAGTTAAGTATGGAATTCTAAACCACTTTTTCTTGTATAATCGACTGACTTTATTAGGCATTTTTTAAAAATTATCTTTTACTTTTTATCACTAGAAATTAAAACGAAAGAATGCTCAATAAGTTTCGTTTTAGAAATTATTATTAGAATTAATAAAATGCTTTTATCAAAATTTGAGTAAAGCATGTAAAGTCTTTTAGCATATACCTATTCAAAGGTGACAATTTTCTGAGAGACGAGATACGTTAAGAAATCAATAAAAGTCAAGCCGTTTACTTTTGTGTTTTTTAAATTCAATTTATATGATCGTTTTTTTGATTTCTATTTTGCCTAATTAACTTCAATTTTAAATCGTCATATATTATTCCAATAATTAGAATTGTTGCTGCAATTGCTAACACATATAACTTTAATACAGAATAAAATACGCCTCCTAAAAGTCCACCAATAAAGAAAAAAGCAATAATTGTCAATCTTAATTTTATTGAAGAATAAAGTTTGTCTTTCAAGTCTTTTTGTTTGTAAAAAAACAATTGAGATAGTTCAATTCCTAAGTCTGTAAACAATCCGGTCAAGTGTGTAGTACGAACAGTTGCATTAGAAATTCTAGTTACTAATGAATTTTGTAAACCCATTGTAAAAAGCAAAGAACAAGCTAGTATATCAGGGCTTTTTGATATTAAAAATTGTCCAAATACCGCCAACAAAAACAAAAAAACACTTTCGATAATTGTCGGAATAATATAAATTAATCTATTACTCGTTTTTGAAATAATTTCAACTAGAAGATTAGAAACAAATGAACCCAAGAAAAAGAAAAAAATGTATAAGAAATAAATAAAACCCTGCCAAAAATTGAGCTTAAAAACTTCGTCAACAAAAAAAGCGAAGTGTCCAGTTACATTTGTTGTCAAGCGTTTAACAGCTAAAAAACCAGCAACATTTACAATACCTGCTACAAAAGAGAGTAACGTAGCAATTCTTAAATTATGCTTTAATGTTCTTGTATTTCCTTTGTGTCTAAACATAAATAGTTGTTAAATTGCAAATTTTAAACCCTTACAAAAAAGTATATAACTTACTGATAAATAAAATATTAATTAAACAAAAAAAGCTGTCCTTAACAGACAGCTTCTCACTATATATTATTATCACAAATTAAGCGTACATCTCCACTTGCATTTGAGAAATTTTAGCATCTGCTAAATACGCATCGTAAGGCATCATTTTATCAATAATACCTGTTGGAGTGATTTCGATGATTCTGTTAGCTACTGTATTCACTAACTCATGATCATGAGATGTAAAGATCAACTGACCTCCAAAATCAACCATTCCGTTATTTAATGCTGTAATAGATTCCAAATCTAAGTGATTCGTTGGCTCGTCCATCATGATTAAATTCGCTTTCGCAAACATCACTTTAGATAACATACAACGAACTTTTTCTCCTCCTGAAAGAACTTTTGCACTTTTCAATGCTTCTTCTCCTGAGAACAACATACGTCCTAAGAAACCTCTTAAGTTTACTTCTTCACGCTCTTCGTCTGTTTGAGCATATTGTCTCAACCAGTGAATTAATGGAAGATCATCCTCAAAATAAGCATGATTATCATTTGGTAAATAAGCTGTAGTAATTGTTGTTCCGTAAGTAAACTCACCTGTATCAGGTTGTTGGTTACCATTCAAAATCTCAAAGAAAGTTGTAACTGCTAATGAATTTTTAGAAATAATTGCAATTTTATCTCCTTGGTTCATTGTAAACGTTAAATCTTTGAACAATGTAACTCCTTCGTATGTTTTACTTAAATTATCTGCAAATAAAATTTGATTTCCAGCATCTCTCTCTTGGTGGAAAGTAATTCCTGGATAACGTCTGCTTGATGGTTGAATTTCATCTAAATCCAATTTATCCAACATTTTACGTCTACTTGTCGCTTGTTTCGATTTCGAAGCATTTGCAGAAAAACGAGAAATAAAGTCTTGTAACTCTTTCTTTTTCTCTTCTGCTTTTTTGTTTTTATCTGCTTTTTGACGAGAAGCTAATTGAGAAGATTGGTACCAGAACGAATAATTTCCAGTGAATAAATTAATTTTAGAGTAATCAATATCACAAACGTGCGTACATACTGTATCTAAGAAGTGACGGTCATGCGATACAACAATCACCGTATTTTTAAAATCTAATAAGAAATCTTCCAACCAAGTGATTGTTTTCAAATCTAAATCGTTGGTAGGCTCATCCAAAATCAATACATCTGGATTACCAAATAATGCTTGAGCTAACAAAACTCGAACTTTCATTGAGTTTGTTAATTCTTCCATTAAAGAGTAATGTAAAGACTCTTCAATTCCAAGGTTACTCAACAATGAAGCTGCATCTGTTTCAGCATTCCACCCTTCTAAATCTGCAAATTCGCCTTCTAATTCAGAAGCTCTCATTCCATCTTCATCTGTAAAATCCGCCTTCGCATACAAAGCATCTTTTTCAGTCATGATTTCAAAAAGGCGTTTATGCCCCATGATCACTGTTTGTAAAACTGGAAATTGATCAAATTCAAAGTGATTTTGATTCAATACAGCCATACGTTTTCCTGGCTCTAACTCTACTCTACCCTTTGTTGGATCTTGATCTCCTGTAAGAATTTTTAAGAAAGTTGATTTTCCTGCACCGTTTGCTCCAATTACACCGTAGCAGTTACCTTGTACAAATTTTAAATTAACTTCATCAAAAAGGATTCTTTTTCCAAACTGAAGCGAAAGATTGTTTACTGATATCATTTTATTCCTAGAATTTTGCGCAAAGATACGCTATTATTTTGTTTGATACAAGTCTATTTAGACATTAAGTCAGTAAGAATAAAGAGTTAACGCCTTTCTAATTTGAATGAATAAATTCAATATAATTATCAAAACAAAAACGAGGTAGAAACAAAATATTTACTTCATTTGTAAAAAAAACAAAATGTCTCGAATTCAATTAGAATACTTTCCTTTTAGGCTCAATTTCAAATATCCTTTTCGACTTTCTCATACTGAACGAACAGGAACTGATAATGTGTACGTTTTATTGAAAACCGAAAATGCATTTGGTTGGGGAGAATGTGTTTTTATCCCCTACTATACTGAGACATTGGAAACGTTTAAAAATTTGATTTCAAAAATTGAACTTCCAGAAAATACGGAAGACATTTCGAAATATATTAACGTCCTAAAAGCTAACTTTCCAAATACGAATTTTTGTATTGCAGCGATTGATATTGCTTTACATAACTTACATGCGAATCAAACGAATACTTCTATTCAAGAATTCTATCACATTGAGGGACAAAGTAAAAAAACGTCTTTCACCATTGGAATGTCGGATGATCAAGAAATGGAAATCAAAATTGCGGATAATCCAACAATGAATTATTATAAACTGAAAGTAAATCAATCGGAAGTTTATCGCATCATTGATACATTTGAACGTTTTTCTGAAAAACCATTTACAATAGACGCCAATCAAGGATTTACAGACCGAAATGAAGCCTTGAAGTTGAGTTATAAATTAGCTGACAAAGGCGTTTGGTACTTGGAACAACCTTTCCATAAAGAAGATTTTGAAAGTCATGCTTGGTTAAAGGCTAGAAGTCCAATTCCAATTATTGCTGATGAATCATTTCAAAATTATGCCGACTTAGAGAAAATCGTTAAATCGTTTGATGGAATTAATCTAAAAGTCATGAAATGTGGTGGACTTGCTGAAGGTGTTGATTGCTTGAAAAGAGCGAAAGAAATGGAATTGAAATCAATTATTGGTTGTATGAGCGAATCAAGCGTAGCGATAAATGCTTCCATGCAAATTGCTCCATTAGCTGATTGGGTTGATTTAGATGGAAATTTATTAATTACAAATGATCTATTTGGAGATACAAATACCTCCAATGAATCTATCATAGAAGCATTAAAAAAGGGAAGAAATTAATCTTCCCTTCATTTATTTCAATTCTTTTAAATTCCTAGAATAAAGTATGATGAAGATTCCTGAAATAATAATGTAATAAACTATTACCAACATCGGAATATTACTTGCAGAAGTGAACAAATACATCTGAGCAATCTCTAATAAACTATAAATGATGTAAATATGAAAACCTAATTTCTTACCATTCCACATTTGAAAAGCTCCGAAAGCTCCAATTACCACCCAAATGATTTTCATTGAAATTGCCAAATAAAAATGATTGTTTACATCATCCATCATTTGCTGTAGCTGTTGAAACATAAAAACAAAACTATCCGCATGCACTTCTTGTAATTTAGTTATTTGTTCTGCCATTTGAACGTGTTGTTCTGCCATCATTTCTGGTGAAGCTGGACCTGAAACGAATCCGATGATCGAAGTCAGAAAAGAAAAACCTGTAAACACAAAGGTCAAAATACACAAAACGCTTAAAAACTGAGAACGTTTTGGTTGTTGATCTAAATCAATATTATTATTTAAACTATCCATTTTATCTTTTTAATTTACTGATTTTGCAATTGACATTAATTTATCAGCCTCTTGAAAACCAACGATATTCTTTACTAATTTTCCTTTACCATTGATAAACAACAAGGTTGGATAAGCTTGAATTTTATACATTTTTTCAATTTCAGGACCGTCTGCATCTTTTTCAACGTCAATTTTTAAACTGATAAAATTCTCGTTAAAATATTTTGCTACTTTTTCATCTTTGAAAGTCGTTGCTGCCATTCGTTTACAAGGTCCACACCATGACGTATAAGCATCAATGAAAATAAGTTTTCCTGTTTTTTCAGCTTGTTTTTTAGCGTCTTCTAGCGAAATATGTTTAAACGCGATTCCTGCTACCTCTTGTTTCGTAAAACGTGATTTCGTGAAAGATAAAGTCATTACCAATGACAATAAAGCAAAAATTCCAATTGTTTTTTTCATTTTGATTAATTTTGAAAGTTAAAAGTAACGAATAATTTTACGTGTTAAAGCCTTTCAATTTAATTTCTTTATTGAAAGTTGTTACTTTTAACACAATTCTCATTCCAAAAATAAAAAGTGGTCGAACTGAAATTCATAAATACTTCTGATTCCTTCAAAAATGAGGTCAATCAATTTATTGAAGAATGGTTCAATTCAGCTGAATTTATAAAATCCAAAACATCTGGTTCAACCGGAGAACCGAAAACAATCGAGATTTCAAAATCAAAGATGAAGGCTTCTGCCCAAATGACGGGGAAATTTCTTAATCTCCAAAAAGACGAAGTTGCTCTTTTGTGTTTATCGACGGCTACCATAGCTGGAAAAATGATGATTGTTCGCTCCATCGTGTTAGGATTAAAATTAGTCATCGTTGAACCTTGCTCAAATCCATTTGAATTCATCAATGAGCGAATTGATTTTGCAGCAATTGTTCCGCTTCAACTTACTGAAATACTAAAGCAAAATCCAGAAAAATTAAAATCTGTTCGCAATGTAATCGTTGGTGGAGGAAGTGTTTCTGATGAAATCGAAGAACAACTCAAAAAACAAGGATTAACGGTTTTTCAAACATTTGGAATGACGGAAACCATTTCTCACGTTGCCATGCGAAAAATCGGATTAAATCAAGAGGAACATTATTCTGCACTTGAAGGAAATTCTTTTTCATCGGAAGATAATCAATTAATCGTTCACTCTTCACTAGTAGATGATATTCCTTTAAAAACCAATGATTCTGTCGAATTAATAAATGCTAAACAGTTCATTTGGAAAGGTCGAACTGATTTTGTGATTAACAGTGGCGGAGTTAAACTACAACCAGAGGAAATAGAGAAAAAACTTTCGAAATTAATCAACTGCCCATTTTTTATCACTGGAAAAAAAGATACCATTTTGGGCGAAAAAGTGATTCTTTGCATCGAAAGTGAAAATGCTATTCAAATACAGAAATCGGCATTAGAAAGTTACCTTTCAAAATATGAACTTCCGAAAGAAATCTATATTTTCAAACAATTTAACTATACAGAAAGCAACAAAATCAATCGTTTAAAAACAGTCGATTTATATTTGAAAGATGCCATACAGCAAATATTATAGCATATTAGGTTTATCCAACAATGCCTCCAATGAGGAAATTCGAAAAAAATATCGAAAGTTGGTGATGCTATATCATCCTGATAAAAACCCAGATTTAACGGCTCAAGCTAAATTTTTAGAAATCACTCAGGCTTATAACATCTTAATCAATAAAGTTGAAATTCCTGTACAAGAGCCAAAAGCTCAACCAACAAGACATACGAGAGATCAACAAACAAACACAGCTACTAAAAAAACAAAAGAAGAACTACTGAAAGCTGCTCGAATCCGTTTTCAAGAGCAACAAAAACAGAAACACCTCCATAATGAACGCTATTATCAGAATTTAACGAAAGGTAAAAAATGGAATTTCTTTAAAATTTCGGCTTTTATTAGTTTCGGTTTTGGTATTCTCATTCTAATTGATACGTTGCTACCGCATCGCTTTGAAAAAGATTTGGTAACTCATTATAATTCCAATGACGTGATTCAAACAAGTGGAGATAAAATTTTGATTAAAACACAGAATGATCATACGTATTTTGTCAATGTAGAAAAGTGGGAATATAAATACCTTTACACCACTGGAACGACCATTTTTATTGAACAAAGTTTTATTTTGCATCAAGCGTATAAAATTCACAGCTTGACAAAAACAAATTATAAAACATTTCGAGTTGAGTATTCGATGGGGCAGTTAAGTTTGTTGTTCGCTATTTTCTTTAGCATACCTTTTATCACGTACATTTTCAGGAGAAATTCAACCCTTTTTGTAATCATGTATAAAGTTTGTTTGTATGTCATTAATGGTGCTTTCGTCATTACGTTATATACTGACAAACGCTATCTCCATTTAGTAACTTTAGGATTTTATTAAGATCAACGTTTCATTGCGCGATCCATATCACGCTTGTCGTCTTTTTCTTTTAAATCGTTTCGTTTATCGTGTAACTTTTTACCTTGAGCTAAAGCAATTAAAATCTTTGCCCAACCTTTTTCATTGATAAACATTTTCAAAGGAATTACAGTATTTCCTTTGACCATCAAAAACTTCAAAATTTTATCTATCTCTTTGCTATTCAATAACAATTTGCGATCTGCTCTAGGTTTATGGTTATAAAACGAACCATTTTCATATTCCGTAATGTGCATGTTACGAATCCAAATTTCTCCACGAACAGCAACGCAATACGCTTCTAAAATACTAGCTTTACTCTTACGAATGCTTTTAATTTCCGTTCCACCTAACTGAATACCAGCAGTAAACTCATCCATTAAATGATATTCAAATCGAGCTCGTTTATTCTTAATATTTATATCCGCTTTTGCCATTTTATGCAATTACATTTTCAATAGTTGATGAAATTTCTGGGTTATTCATTCTTTTAGAAGCTCCAAGATAGAAAAAATAAATACAAGCAAGCATTAATAAATGACTTAAATCATCTTTATTCAACCAACGGTGTGGATTTAGCTTAAAAAAGAAAATAAAAATGGATGGAATACAAACGAGAACTCCATAAATCATATATTTCAAATCTACCAATCCTCTTTTGACATAGGAGTTTGCAACAAAACCACAAAAAACAACATAGGTGATAATGGCGTCTACCGCCACGAATACAAATTTAAAAGTCACAAAAGACAATGAAAGTAAGATTCCTCCTTTGATTACTAAGAACAATTCGAAATTCTTTTTACGTTTCAAATTAATTTCATTCTCAATAATTGCCTTTCCAGCAAAGTAACCTGCTATTATTGCTGATATCCAATTGGGGAATTTTCCAGGGATATCGAAATAATTAAAAAAGAGATGGCCTAAACCACCAAAAAACGTTGAGATTGCAAACCAGAAATAAAATTTCTTCCAAAATTTCAATTCATCAGTTAATGTATTAGACAATTTGAAAAAAGCATAAATACTAAAGAATGTCATCAACCAATTAGTAATCAACGCCATTGGCTCTAATAAATGCAAACCAAATAATTCAAAAGCAATTTTATCATTCAACATATTGACCGCAAAGTTAATGAAAATAAGAGTAAACTTTAAACTGTTCAAAAGATGAATTTAAGTTCTTTAATAATTTGTTTCAAAAACTGTAAATTTACCATGTGAAAATACCTTCAAAATATATTGAAAATGCTGTAGAGCAACTTTCCTCTCTTCCTGGGATTGGAAAAAGAACTGCTTTGCGATTGGTTTTACAATTAATGAATCGTTCAGAATTAGAAATTAGACAATTTTCGGACGCTTTTATTGATATGAAATTAAATGTTGTGCATTGCCAATCATGTGGTAACGTATCAGACTCAATCATTTGTTCGATTTGTAACGATGAGAAAAGAGATCATGCAACAATTTGTGTCGTGGAAGATATTCGAGATGTTTTAGCAATTGAGGCAACTCAAACTTACAAAGGAATTTATCATGTACTTGGCGGAATTATTTCTCCAATGGACGGAGTTGGTCCCATGGATTTAAACATTCAACCTTTGATTGACAAAGCAAGAGAAAATAAAATCAAAGAAGTCATTTTCGCTTTAAGTCCAACAATGGAAGGCGATACTACGAATTTCTATCTTTATAAAAAAATCAAAGAATTTGAAATAGAAGTCACCACTTTGTCAAGAGGTGTATCCGTTGGTTCTGAATTACAATATGCTGACGAATTAACGTTAGGAAGATCATTAATCAATCGACAACCATTTAACTATTAAATTGAATTTGGACTTTGGACTTTGGACTTCGACTCCGCTCAGTCCGCAGACTATTGACTATAAACTATTAACTAAAATTAAAAACATGTTAAAAGAATTCAAACAATTTATCATGCGAGGCAATGTCGTTGATCTTGCCATCGGTGTGATTATCGGAGCTGCATTTAGCGGTATTGTCACTTCATTGATAACTGACGTTATAACTCCACTCATATTAGCACCAGCAATGGAAACAGCTGGAGTAAATGACCTAGCCGATTGGGGTATCGGAAAAGGAAATACGATTAAGATTGGAAAGTTTTTCGCAGCTGTTATTAGTTTCTTATTGACAGCATTCATTTTGTTCCTAATTATCAAAGGAATAAACCGTTTCACGAAGAAAGAAAAGGACGAAAAAGATGCTGAAGCAAAAACACCTCCTGCACCTTCAAATGAAGAGAAATTGCTAGCAGAAATAAGAGATTTACTGAAGAAGGATTGACACAAAAAAATATTTTTTCAAAAAAAAAGCGATTAAAAATAGCACGCATTCAATTTTTGTCTTATTTTCGATTTTTAAAAATAAAAAAACAACGTTTAAATTATTATTTTCATAGCTAAAAATGGCCAGTATTTTTGTTGCTAAATTAGATTTTGGCGTAACTGAAGAAGAATTAAAAAATCTTTTTGAACAGTACGGAAGAGTAGCTAAAGCTTCTATTGCTTTAGACAAAGAAACAAGAAAACCTAGAGGTTTTGCTTTTGTTGAAATGAATGACGC
>Ga0315909_10000384_pt1 | contig 59323 bp, 53 predicted proteins | sample LakEriMetagenome_11_FD_203527 | JGI IMG/M metagenome (GOLD analysis project Ga0315909, IMG submission 203527) | Freshwater fungal communities from buoy surface, Lake Erie, Ohio, United States - Buoy 2 MA125 | ecosystem: Environmental > Aquatic > Freshwater > Lake | place: USA: Lake Erie, Ohio... | reverse complement strand
ACCAATCACATCTCCGTAAGAGAAGTCAGTGCCCACGAAGCTGTCCTTCTTGTTGGAGGACACCAACCGCCTCACCTTCTTCAGCGCGGGAAGATAGATCCAGATGTCATCATCACTGCCGGGTTCACTGTTCTCGACAGTGAGGATGATCGTACCGCGCACGTCCGCGGGTGAGATGAAACGCACCAGGGTTCGATTGTCGAGTGAACCCGCCTTGAGCTTGGAGCGCCCTTGTGTCTTGCGCACTCGCTCCTGCCCGCTGGGCGAGATCAGCCGGAAGGTCGCCTCGGTCACCGAGTCGGAAACCTTGCCCACGGCGAAGTTTCGAGTTGCGATCTCCTCCGCTGTGAGGGTTTGTGCTCGGGTACTGGTCACTGGTGCCATCGCGGCGCCCACGGCAAGCAACAGCATGAGCACTGCAGGCTTGCTTGCGTCCGGTGCCGTCCGGGTAGCGCCAGCCCCAAAAACGAATCGCGGCTTGAAGCGAAACACCACCGCAGGCAATAGGGTGAGCGCTGTGACGGAACTCACGAGCATGGCTGTGGCCACGAGGAACCCCATGTAGAAGTGAACCCAGAAGCCCCAGGAGAGCATCAGCAGCCCGAAGCCACCCGCCACCGCGGTGGACACGAACATCACCGCCTTGCCGGCGGAGCGAAAAGCGCGCTCAAGTGCCTCGTCGACATTGCTGTCCCGCCCCAACTCCTCGCGCATGCGGTAGATGAGATAGATACCGTAGTCGGCACCTATGCCCACCGCCATGGCAGACACCAGCGCCGTGCCAATCTGCAAGGGGATACCAAGCAGACCCATGATGCCGAAATTCACCAGCACGGCTGCAATGACAGGCATAAGAACCACCAGGCCTGCGCTTACCGACCTGAAGACCAGGCTTGTGATGAGCAGAACTGCGGCCATGATCTGCAGAATGTTCAGGACTTTGTCCTGAACGATGGACTCCGTGAGCGCCACAGTGGCTGTAGTACCCCCTCCCACCATGACATCCACCTCCGGACCAAAGCCCTCGCGTGCCAGCGCTCTTACACGCTGAATCAACTCTTGCGAGTACGCCGTTCCATCGGTCTTCACGAAAACGGTGATGAGTCCATTGCGGTAAAGAGTGTCCACGTAACTGTCGAAGTCCGAGGGGTCGCCGGACGCGGAGTAAAGGAAAAGATATTGGGCGATCAGATCGGCGCTATCGGGGATGAGGTCGAAAGCAGGATCGTCGTTGTTCATCGCACGATGCATGCGCCGCACGAAATCCGCGATAGACAGGCTCTTTCCAACCAGTGGATCTTGGGCGAGTTTGTCCTGTAGAGCCTGCATCGATCTCAACACTGCTGGCTGCTTCAGCGCATCGTCCTTGCGGCCTTGTACGAGGACGTAGAGCGTGTTTGTCCCGCCCATGCGTTCATTCAGGCGGGTATCTTCGACTTTGGCTGACACGCTGCCGTAGAAATATTCCTTCTGGGAATTGTCCACACGCACCTGACTGGCTCCGGCAACGGCGAGCACGGCAATCAATGCGGCCACTGCAAAGACACGCCCTGGCCGGTCATGGGAGAGTCGAAATGCCCGTTCGGTCATCCGGCTCCATACCGTTGGCATGCGCTCGCGTTCCAGCTCGCGTGGCCCTGGCGCAGGCAGGCTCGCGCGCAGAGCCGGGATAAGCGTGAGTTCCAGCACCAGAGCACTGGCAATCCCCGCGGCGGTGAAAAGGCCGAAGACCTGAATCGACTTGATCTCGAACACCACCAGCGAGGCAAAGCCTGCGATGGCCACCCCGCCGGCCGCCAACATGACCGGCCCTACCCGCTCCAGGGAGCGCACGACTGCGGCCCTGCTGCGTTCGCGTGGGAACATCTGCGGATGTTCCGTCTCCAGGGCTGCGTATTCCTCGTAGTATCGCTTCAGGATCTGTACCGCATGGCCGGCGGCAATCGCGAGAATGAGAATGGGTGTTGCGGCGTTGAAGGTATCAAAGGGCTGGCCCGCCAGACCGAGCGTCCCCAACGCCCACACGACCGCGAGCAAGGCGGTGACCAGCGGAAGCACCAGTGCCTGGACGGTACGAAATGCCTCGTAGTGGATGAGGCCGATGACCAGCACCGCCAGCGGAAACAAGAAGGACATGCGCGCGGAAAACTTTTCCAGGAGGGCGAGAAACACCGGCGTCCCTCCCACGTCGATCTGGATGGACGGATGAGTGTGCCGCTTCACTACTTCACGCACCTGGCTTTCGATGGCGGTGAAGCCTCCGGGGATTTCCCTGAACTCCGCCACCACCTGTGCCGTCCGTCCATCACGGGAGACAAGCAGATCCGTGTAAACAGGATTGCTTGCCAGCGCGGCACGCAGCTCCAGCGGATCCTGCGGCCCGCGACCGAGCAGCGGCCGCACCACCATGCCTTCCTCGTTGCCGGTGATGCTCTTGGCCTTGCGCGCCGCGATGCTGTTCACGTTCGCGCGCACCACACCTTGCAGCGCGAGTACGTCATCCGTGATGGCTCGCACCCGCTCGGCCACGCCATCCTCGTAGACGGTTCCTCGTATTGCGTGCACGCCGATCACGACCGTGAAGCGATTGCCGAACAACGCTTCGATCCGATTCGTGGTTGAAATCAGAGGGTGGCTCTGGGGAAGGATGTCATCCGGGTCGACGATGATGGACAAATCCCGGGTCTGCGCAGCAAGTGCGACCGTGGCCAGCGCCACAAGCAGCATGACGGCACCGCGAAAACGCACCACCGTGCGCAGGTAACGTTCGAGCATGGCCCCCTCCCCGCCCCTTGGGGCAGCTTAAGTTGACATCGTCTACATTGAGGAAGGATTGTGCTGAGTGTATGTTGTCATTGTCAACATAGAGGCGCGAGGGCGTTCTTGCCAACGCTGGCGTCAGGCTTGAGACTCTTCGCTCCGGATTGCGCCTCCATGCCGCCAGCCAAAACGCCCCCCTCCGACCGCACCTCCCGTGTGACCAAGGCGCACGCTGCGCCGTATCACCACGGCAATCTCCGCGAGGCACTCCTTGAGGCGGGACTTGCGCTGCTGCGCGAGCACGGTGCCGAATCTCTCGGGCTTCGTGAGCTGGCCCGCAAGGCTGGAGTGAGTCGCACCGCGCCCTACAGGCACTTCGAAAGCAAGAAGGCGCTTGTCGCTGCGATTGCAGAGCAGGGCTTCCTGAAACTTCAGGCCTATCAGGACGAGGCGAAGCGCACTCACCCTACCGATGTGGAACTCTGGTTCCTCGAGAGTGCGCGCCAGTACATTCGCTTCGCCGTGGACCACCCAGAACATCTCAAGGTGATGTTTGGCCCCCGCAACATGCATGCCCCTGGCCACAGCGACCTCCCCTCGCACGCGGTCGGTAAAGCCACTTTCGCCCGTCTGGTGGACCTGGTGACGGCGGCGCAGGTGGCCGGGTTGGTACGCGTCGGTGATCCAGTGGAGATCTCTGTTTCGGTGTGGTCCGTGCTGCACGGCTTTTCCATGTTGCTGGTGCATGGTCGACTGAGTGCCCTGGGCTTGGGGCCGGCGCGTCTCGAAGCCCTCACCGAGCAGGCTGCGCGCGATGCACTTGCTGCAGTGAGGGCAGTCCCTGGTGGGACCGCATCCGGGTGAAACCCGGTGCGCCGGACATCAGAACCTGAGGCCGATACCAAAGCTCGCGGACCATGGCTCGTAATCAGCACGGAGTCGGCCGGCTGTCGCGCCTTCTCCGTCCATGGTCACTTCACCTGCGTTCAAGTGGCGTAGTCCGGCATCGACGAACCACCTTTCGCCCAACTCGTATCGTGCTCCGAGCAGAAACTGTACGCCCCAGTCGTCGCCGCTATAGGAAACTTCCTGTCCGCCCTGCTCGAAATCGAGATCGACCTCGGTGAGTTTGGCGACGCCCACCCCGACGTAAGTGCGAATATTCTCCCGCCCGAACAAGTTGAACGAGTAGATACCGTTGAGCGCGACGGTCGTTGAGGCAAAGTTCCCTTCAGGCAGGGATGTGCCATCGGAAAAAGTGGTGCCGTCATGGTCCGCCGATTGGTAAATGAATTCCGCCTCAGCCCGAAAGTTGCGACTGAAGGCGCGTCCCACCGCCGCACCAGACAGGAGGCCAGTGCTCAGATCAACCTCGCTGGAACGCGTTGCCCCGGCACCCGAGAAACTCGCTGATTGGTCCGACATGAAGTTGGCACCGGCATTGAGGGTGGCATACCAATGTGCTTCATCTGCGGCAGCCGCCACACTCGGCCCTCCGACAGCCAAGGCGAGCAGCAGAGCGGCTTTGAGTCGACGTGTCATCACTTCATTCCTCCAGTTATTGCGATATGCGGAAGGCATCGTGCCAGCCAACATGTGAAGGCGAAGTGAAGGACGCGTCTAACTCACTCGGAATCCGACGGACCCCGGAGCGCAGGACGGACGGATCAAGCGGGACGTAGAATGCTGCGCGAGGCCGGGAAGCGAATCTCGACCCGGGTGCCGACACCCGGGTGGCTGTCGATTGCCACCGACCACCCGAAACGATCAGACAATCGGCGCACGATGGTGAGCCCCACCCCGTGCCCTCCGCGTCTGTCCGAATCCCCCCGGACAAAAGGCTGGTACATCGCGTTGAGTTGTTCGGGCGCAATACCGACACCGGTGTCGCGAATCACCACCGATTCCGCCCCGATTTCGACGGTGACTACGCCGACATCGGTGTATGAGAAAGCGTTGCGCAGCAGGTTCCCGAGCAGCACCGGCAGGACTTTCTCAGGCGCATCGACATACAGATCATGCGTGGCGATAACCCTTGAATGAATGGGCTTTCCTGCCGCAACCAGACGTGCCCGTTCGATCTCCTCGGACACCGCCTCGTTGACACAGGCTTCCTCCAACTGCAGCCCGGTCTGGGACTCACGTGCGAGCAGCAGGAAAGCACTGGTCAGTTCCTCCATGTCACGGGCCGCCCGCACGATGCGGGCGAGGGAGCGCCGTCCAGCCTCACCAATTGCGGGGTCTGCCTCGAGGACACCAGCCGCGACCAGGATGACCGTCAGGGGACTGCGCAGCTCATGGCTGGCGTCGCGGGTGAAGTCGCGCTCACGGGTCACGAACTCGTTCAGACGCTGGGCGTACCGCGCGAGCGCATCGGCAAGCTCTCTCACTTCATCGTCCGCATCACGTGGCAGTCGCGTTGGATCAAGCTGGGCAGGATCGGGGACGGCAGGATCCAGTCCCCGAACGGCTCTCGCCAGCGCGATCACGGGGGAAAATGCACGGCGGGAGGCTCGGAACACAAACCAGTTCGACAGATAGAGCACCAGCAGAACCATGGCGAGAGGCAGCAGGCCAAAAACGGTAGCCAATCGCCCAACCCCACTCTGGTCGAAGACCAGATAAAGTCGCTGTCCGTTGTGTTCCGTGACGCAGACCACTACTTCAACGCCATCCATGGTGAGTTCGTGGTAACCCGTGGCCAGGCCTGACAGGGGTGGTGGCGCGTGGTCGAGATAGCCGGTGAGGTTCAGGGTGGCCGGCAGCGGGAAAGTTGCATCCTTGCTCCGTTGCGACCAGAAATGCGCCGCCTCCTCGCTCAGAGCCTGGCGGACCAAGAGACCTTCGAGCAGAAAGCTGGCAAGAAACACTCCAACCACGGCAGCGATGGCGATAAACGCCGCCTGCAGCAGGAAAGTACGCCCCAAGCGCGCACGCAGGCCCCTAGCAGCCATCGTCCGCAGCGAGCCTGTAGCCTGCGCCCGGGATCGTGTGCAACAGCTTGCGTGGAAAAGGCTTGTCGATCACTTTGCGCAGCGTGTACAGGTGGCTGCGCAGGGTATCACTGTCCGGCAGCAGGTCGCCCCACACCTCGCGCTCCAGCTGCTGCCGTGTCACCACTCTTGGCGAGGCACGCATCAGCACGGTGAGCAGTTTCAGGCAGATCGGCGTCAGTGTCAGCGCTTGTCCCGCGCGCGTCACCTGCAGTGTGGCTGCGTCCAGCGCAAGATCCCCCACGGCATAGGCCTCCCTCGCCACTGCCCCGCGATGGCGGCGGCGAAGCGCGCGGATGCGCGCTTCGAGTTCCAGAACCTCGAATGGCTTGACGAGATAATCGTCCGCTCCAGCCCCGAGACCGGTGATCTTGTCGTCCAGGGTGTCGCGAGCGGTCAGCATCAGCACGGGGGTGTCAATGCGAGCCTCTTCGCGAAGCTTGCGACACACTGCAAGGCCATCTAGACCGGGCAACATGACGTCAAGCACGATTACGTCATAGGAGTTTGTCACCGCAAGGTGAAGTCCGGTAATCCCATCTGCCGCATAGTCGACCACGCAGCCCCGGTGCTCGAGAAAGTCGACGACGGCGCCAGCTATATCCCGGTGGTCCTCAATCAACAGAACGGTAGGCTCTTTCGTTTCATCCGTCATGGTGCCCCTTTCGCAGTATGGCCGGCAGATGAGTTGGAAGGGAGGGTCGGAACTTCATTCACGCCGGCTCGCGGCAGACCCGCTCTCCGTTCCTGAAGTCGCACGATCTTGGGACCGCGCTTGTGAAGCCGACGTGAAGACGATGACGTGGGCAAGTCGAGCAGGCCCATCCCCGGTCGCTTGCAGCCGGCGGCTGGCCACTGCATGCTCAACCCACCATCCATGCAATCGGGGGAATCCCATGGCGCTCGCAGCAGGCAATCTTCCTCTCGGCATGGTGGGCTTGTTCATCTCGGGGGTGTTGTCGGTCAACATGCTGGCGCTGGGCGGCAAAGCCGACACTCGCGGCGCAGCAATCTTCAACCTTCTCACGGCGGTCCTCGCCACAGCGGTCGCACTCCACAGCTGGCTCGGTGGTGGCAGCCCACTCTACGCATCCCAAGGCTTTCTATTCGCCTTCACCTACTGGTGGATGGGCTACAACCTCTACACCGGTGTAGAGGATCAGCGGGCGTTCGGATGGTATTGCCTGTTCGTGGCCATCAACGCCGTGCCATTTGCGCTCTATACCCTCAGAGCGGAGGCCTGGATTCTCGGGGCGAACTGGATCCTCTGGGGTGCCGCGTGGTTCATGTTCTTCGTCCTGCTGGCACTCCGTAAAAGCCAGTACTACAGCCTGATGCTGACCGTGACATGGACCATGATCGCTGTACTCTGGTTCTGCTCTCTCGGCTGGCTGCTTGGCTGGATGGATTTCCAGAAGTTCTACGGGTTCTGGTAAAAACAGGAGACGTTGAAGCCTCCCGGCTGGTCTACGAAAGGGTCGCGGCCTCGGACGCGGATCTGCGGGCGCCATAGGGCGGCATACGCGCCCGCGATCGTCATTTGCGCGCTACCAGCTGGCGATGGGATTCCCCGGCGAACCGGTTGCTCCAACCAGCTTCAACGGTGCCCAAGTAAACAGGAATTCCCCCGGTGCGCGCTCACCGAGATCCTTGAGATCGAGATTTTCAAACAGGTAGATCCCGCGTCGCGCGGAAAGATTCATGTGACAGTAACCCCATTCCCTGATCTGGGGGACCGGGGTTGGCCACTGGCCCTTGCCGGCAAAGTCGTAGGGCTCTATGCCCCAGTTGTCGGCGCCTGCCATCGCGATCTTGCGCGCGGCAAGATGATCGCACACCGCGGGTGAGAGGCCCGGTTCGCCGACGTTGAAGCTGGCATTGTCCTGTGCCGCCTGTTCGGCCGTTTTTTCAAGGTTGCCCCGCCAGAGATCGTTCCAGCCGGTGCGAAAAAGCACCACGTCGCCCTGCCCGGCGTCGGCGATTCCTGCCTGTTTCAGCGCGGCCTGATAGTCCTCCAGGGTCACCGAGTAGCCAATGGGCAGGTTGCCGCCCTTGAGCTTGACGAGATCAATGAGGATGCCGCGGGTGAAGAACGAACCGACTTTCTCGGTGCCGTTTTTCTTTAAGCCATAAGGACCGCCGATATCTTCGAGACGCTGGCCGTTGTAGAGGTAGTTGCCGTCCGCCCAACCTTGCGCCTGCTTGCCGGTAATCTTGATCATCGGATGGCCGAGGGAATCGAACTGGGTGCCGACCTGGCCAATCTGCGCTGTTACAAGTTCGTCCATGAATGTCTGGCGGTAATTGTCGCCAGACCAGGCGAGGTCATGGGTTGGCGTGCCGCCCCCGGGAATCGACAGCGAGTAGATGCGTCCCGGAAAGAGCGGCATGCGCGCGTGATAAGGCATGCCGAGAGTTGCGACCTCGCCCTTGCGCACGAGCGCCGCCGCCGCAACGCGCTTGGCTGGCGTGATGTAATTGGTAGCCCCGGCCTGATCCTCGGCACCGAATTCGCTCGGCCACCACTTCTCGTCCACCGGGTTGTTGTCCGCAATTGTGGGTGCAGTCATGGCCATCAGGCCGAACGCCACCGTGATACCAGTATTCAGGCGCATTTATTTGTCCTCCTCCGTTTGATGATCTTCGAGCACGACAAACGACCATTCCCGCTTCAGGATGCAGGGTCTCGCACTTGCAGCCCGACCTCCAGCCGGTGGCGGCAGCGGCGCGTCGATATCAGCCTGTACCCACGCTCGAGAAAGATTGGCGCCACTGGCTGGGAGAGATGCCAAAGGCACGGCGGAATTGCTGGCGCAGGTTCACGGTTGTGCCAAATCCCACCAGCGAGGCCACTTTTGCCACCGGGTGACGGGTCCCCTCGAGCAGTCTCTGCGACAGCGCCAAGCGTTCATTCAACAGCCAACGATTGGCTGAGACCCCGGTCATCTGGCGGAAATACCGCGTGAAGTTGCGTCGACTCATTGCCGCCTCCCTCGCCATCGACTCCAGCGTGTGCGTCTCAGCGAGTCGGGAACGCAGACTCTCAAGCAACCCGGAGAGGCGCGAGTCGCGGAGCGTGTTTGGCAACGGTTGTTCGATGAATTGCGCCTGCCCTCCCGGACGGTGCGGAGCGACCACCAGGCGGCGGGCAATGCAGCTGGCAGCTGCCGCGCCGTAGGCCTGACGGACCAGGTGCAAACAGCAGTCCAGTCCCGCCGCAGTGCCGGCGGAGGTGATGATGTCCCCGTCATCCACATACAGGACGGCAGAGTCCAGCAATACACCGGGGAAACGCCGTGAGAAATCATCCGCGACTGACCAGTGGGTGGTGGCGGCGCGTCCCTCAAGAAGCCCCGCTGCCGCCAGAACATAGGCGCCCAGGCACAAACCCACGAGGCGCGCGCCGCGAGCATGCGCCCGGCGTAAAGCCTGCTGCAATGCCCGCGGTGGAGCTTCATCTGGATCACGCCAGCTGGGAACGATGATCACATCCGCCCAGGCCAGCGCCTCCAGACCATGCCGCAGTGACAGCCCGAAGCCGGCCGTCGTCTGCAAGCTTCCCGTCTCGCCGGCGCACACCCGGAAATCGAAGACCGGGGCACCCGGGTGCGGATCCCCGAACACCACGCAGGGCACCGCGAGATGGAACGGGCTGATGTTGTTGAAGGCCACCGCCGCGATGCGCATGGGTGGCTGGGTCAGGGCTGTCAATTCGCTGATCCTGTTTGGCCCGATTGTTTCCCAGTTTGACTTCAGGGCCACTCACTTGCCAAGTCTTTCACCGACGACACTGGCCTCTTTGCTCATCGGGAGAGTCCGTCGTCATGAACCAATCCCTTCTCAGGTACTCACTGCTGTTTGGTGTCTTTCTTTTCTGCGCCATGGCCACTGCGCACTTCTTTGGGCTGAAGTATCCGCTGCTTTTTGTCTACTTCGACACGCCTTTCCATGCCTACCAGGACAAGATCATCGCCTTCACGCTTGTGACATATGCATGCTTTTTTTACAGCGCGATACGTGCCCCGCAGATCATGCCTGCGGTACTTCTTGCGTTGACCGTGACGGTACTTGGCCTCTGTGCAGTCAATCTCTCCGAGGCGCTTGCGCAAGTGCTTGATGGGCGTTCCACCTGGGCCTATTGGGCACAAACCGGAGTTTTCGCCGGATACTTGCTGTGGCTTGCATTCCTCTACCGTCGCCACCCTCATCAGACTTGAGGGCTTGCCATGAGCGCCTTGCAGACGGCCTTTTTCTACGATGAGAAATGTTTCTGGCACGGCACTGCGGGACTTTTCTCGCTGTTCCTGCCTGTCGGGCGCTGGGTGCAGCCGCCAGCTGCTGCAGGGCTTGCCGACTCGCCGGAATCGAAGCGCCGCATCCTGTCCCTGTTGCAGGTGTCGGAGCTTGCACCCCATCTTGCGTTCAGCACGGCACCGGCGGCGGGCTTCGATGCCTTGCGCCGAATTCACTCGCCGGCTTATCTGGAGCAGTTCAAGGCGCTTTCGGACTCCGGCGGTGGGGAGTTGGGGTTGGTCGCGCCGTTTGGTCCCGGCAGCTATGAAATCGCGGCACAGGGTGCCGGGCTTGCCGTGCAGCTGGTGGACGATGTCATTACGCGGCGCTACCAGAATGGCTACGCGCTCTGTCGCCCCGGAGGACATCACTGCATGCCGGATCAGGCAATGGGATTCTGTCTTCTGGCCAACGTCCCGGTCGCAGTGGAGGAAGCCCGCGCCCGTCACGGACTGGGGAAAGTGGCCATCCTGGATTGGGATGTACACCACGGCAATGGCACGCAGCACATCTATTACGAGCGTGACGATACGCTGGTGATTTCACTGCACCAGGAGGGCTGCTTCCCACCCGGTTATGGGGGCGCACAGGATCGCGGCGCGGGCCGGGGCGAGGGTTGCAACGTGAATATCCCGCTCCTCCCAGGCAGTGGTCACGAAGCCTACGCCTACGCCATGAAGAGGATGGTCGAGCCGGCCATCCGTCGCTTTCGCCCAGACCTCATCGTGGTTTCCTCCGGTCTGGACGCGAATGCCGCTGATCCGCTTGCGCGTATGCTGGCCCATTCCGGTACGTACCGGCTGCTTGCCGGGAAGACCATGGAGCTGGCAGACGATCTCTGCGCTGGAAGGCTTGCACTGGTCCATGAAGGGGGTTACTCCGAGACCATCGTGCCCTTCTGTGGTCTCTCCATCATGGAAGCGCTTTCCGGGAGGTCAGGTGGGGTGGAAGACCCTACGCTCGCCATGTTCGAAGCCTGGCAACCCCCAGCGCGGCAGGTAGCCCTCCAGTGCCAGCTGATTGACGAAATGGCGAGCCTGCACGGGCTGTAGCAACGGCGAGCGACTCGACAGAAAGACCGAGGAGGGCGCTAGAATCCCGGAATCCACCTCCGAGGGAGCCCTCATGAAAACCCTGACATCACTCGCCGTCGCCTGCCTGCTCCTCACCAGACTGGGAGCAGTGTCCGCCGGGAACCTGGAGGTGGGCCTGCTCGAACTCGTGAACTACTACGAGTATTCACCGCAGCTGCTCACCGCCGGGCAACCCACCCGGGAGCAGTTCCCGGCCATCCGCGATGCCGGGGTGGAAGCAATCATCAACCTGGCGCCGGTGACGGACCCCGCCTCACTTGCCGACGAGGGGGAGATCGTGCGCGGGCTGGACATCGCCTACACCCATATTCCGGTGGACTGGGAGAACCCGACAGGTGCGGACTACTCGCGCTTCCTGGCGGCCATGCAGGAATACGCAGGCAAGCGAGTGCTGGTGCACTGCTATGCCGGCTCGCGCGCGTCAGCGTTCGTCTATCTCTATCGCGTGAATGAACAGGCAGTCCCGACGCGGGCGGCACGCGAGGTGCTGGTCAAGCTGTGGGATTACAGCCCGGGGTACGAATTCCACAACATGCGCCAGTGGCGGGATTTCGTCGCGAGGGGCGAGCAACCCCAATAAGTCGCAATCGCAGGCGAACCCGGCACGCTGCCCTTGCGTCGTCAGGTGGCGGGACTCTCTTATTGAGGTTAAGGTTTCCGGCCCGAGGCCCAGCCTCTGAAATTACCTCTGACTATCGCAATCTCGGCTGGACCGAGCGGGAGAATTCGCATCGACACTCAAGACACCGGCTCCAAGAAATTTGCCATCGGCGTTGCCGTGACCCATGTCTACGGCATCGAAGTCCTGGCGGATACCCATGACGCTGCCCTTCTGAAGATGGACAGCTGGCTGCGGGGAGATCTGCCTGCCAACGCCATGACGGCCAAGATTCGCAGCTCCGACCTGCGGGTGGTGGGTATGGGTGCAGTCGCTTATGGCAGGGTATCCGAGGTCAGCGAATTGTCCGAGGCCACCCGTACCGAGATGGCGGCACGCGGGCGCCTGCCCGAGACCGCCTGGCTGGATGTGCTGCCCCCGCCGCCGCGCGGTGCTGCACAGGACGGAGAGTCCTGAGATATCTGGAGTCCAGGATCAGTCGGTACCAGGGAAAGAGAACGTTGCCGTGCGTGTTTTCCCTACCCGATGACTGCTGGCCTGCAATGCCAATCTACTCCCCACCGCGCCGGTTACAACCCGGTTCACGGGCGCTGTGCCGTGCCTCGGACGGGCCGGCATGAAGCAGTCAACGACCAAGCGGCCGCCGGTGTCGCCAGGGGTGCGCTGACTCCAGTTGAGAGGCCAACCTGAGCAAGGTGGCTTCATCACCGTAACGCCCGATGATCTGCACACCCACGGGTAGATTGTCTGGTGTCCAGTGCAGCGGCAGGCTGATTGCGGGCTGTCCGGTGAGATTGGCCACCGCGGTGAACTTGGTGACATCACCCATGCGCTGTGCCGCCTGCCGTGGATGGGCCGGGTCGAAATCAAACCAGCCGTTCGGCTGCGGCGGCTGGGTGGTCGTAGGGGTTAGCCAGGCGTCGTAGCGTTCGAAGAACGGGGCGATCTCGCGTGCCATGCGCTGCATGTCCTGGATGGCGAGAAAGAGATCGGAAGGCCTGCGCGCCGCATCCATGCTGTACATCTTCCAGGTGTGCGCCTCGAAATCCTCCGCACACGGTTCACGGCCCAGTCGCCGCGCCCAATCCCGGATGGCCCATGCCACCATGCCCAGCCACAGAGTCGTGAAGATCTCCGTGAACCGCCCGGCGTCCACGCTTGGCATCGCTTCCTCCACGTGATGCCCCAGTGCCTCGCAGCGTCGTGCTGCCTCCTGCACCGCCAGCACACATTCGGGATGAACCTCCGCCGACGCAACCGGCTTGGTACTGAATGCCAGCCGCAACTTGCCGGGAGGCAGTCCCACTTCGGCCGCAAACGAGCGCAGAGGTGCGGCCGGGAAATACGGCGCACCACCGTCCGCTCCGGCCGTGCAGTCAAGCACGGCGGCCGTGTCCAGTACGGAATGGGTGACCACGTGTTCGCAGACCAGGCCCGCGCCCATGTCGCCATAGCCCGGACCCAAAGGATTGCGGCCACGCGTGGGCTTGAGTCCGACCAGACCGCACCAGGCCGCCGGGCAGCGGATCGAGCCACCCCCATCGTTGGCATGGGCAACAGCGGTCATGCCGGCTGCCACCGCTGAGGCCGAGCCGCCTGAAGATCCACCGGCGGAATAGGCCGGGTTCCAGGGATTGCCGGTGGGCCCGAACAGCTCGGGTTCCGTGGTTGGTTTGGAGGCAAACTCCGGGGTGTTGGTCTTGCCCACGATGATGAAACCCGCGCGCCGGTAACGCGCAACGAGTTCACTGTCAGCAGGCGAGACATAATCGCGCAGAAATCGCGAGCCTTCCGTGAGGCGAGTGCCGGCGTACTCCGCGAGAAAATCCTTCAACAGCAAGGGCACCCCGGCAAATGGCGCGGAGCTGCCTGCGCGCACTCGCCGCGCCTCATCGCGCGCCCGTTCGAACAGTGGCAGCACCACCGCATTGAGCGCAGGGTTCAGCGTTTCGATGACACTGATGGAGGCGTCCACCATTTCGACAGCAGAAACGTCGCCCATCCGTATGAGCCGAGCCTGCTCCACGGCGTCCAGTTGCATCAGTTCATTCATGAACCTGTCCCTCTTGTCACGCAATCACCAGCCGGTTGTGCACGCGCCGCAGCGGATGCACAACCGGCAGTCTCAGCAGCATGGTACACATACCCTCCCCGACCACGGCTTCAATCGCAGTCTGCTCTGTGACGGCGAGTGCCTGGAAACAGGCTCTGGCCCGTTGGGATATCCAGACATTGTGTACATTGGCCGCATGCACACGTTCCTTGCCCCGCCACATGAGCTTCTCCTCAGCCAGCTCGGGTTGATCTCTGGAAGAATCGACGACGTGGCCCACAGGCGGTTGGAGGCGCGACATGGCCTGTTCAAAGGCCATCACATCCCGGACGAAGCGTCCGCCCCACGTCTCGGCGATGTAGCGAAGAAACGCCAGCGCCGTCTCCGGCACCCTGTCCTCGGCAAGATATTCCATGGGGTACTCTGCAAATTCCGGTGACTGGATCCCGGGTACCAGCATGTGTTCCACCCATCTGAAAGTGCGAGGTGCATGACGCTGCATCAGGCGCAGCCCTGCAGGATCGCGTCCAAGGTGGGCGTGCAACGCACCCATGAGGGCATAGTCGGCGGCGGAGGGTAGACCACCAAGCAGGTAAGGGTGGCAAAGCAGGTGCTGCTCGAAGAGTCCAAGAAGCTGCATGTACTGCGAATCCAGACGGTTTCGCAGCTCCGGCGTTGATTCGGGCAGGCCGTAGCTCATCATGCGTTCGGCGATGATCTTTCCGTAGTGCAGCAGCTCCTCATCAGAGCCCTGCGGCCTGAATGAACGACCGAATTCCATCAGCACGAAGTGTCGATTTTCCTCGAACGTCCAGCGATGCAGCCAAGCCAATGGCAGCAGACCCTCGCTGCCCATCAGTTCCATCAGGTGCACGAAGACTCGTTGACAGGGAGTGTCAGGAAAGGCGGGTGTGTCCGGGGACACTCGTTCAATGTGGTCAATGATCTCGATACTGTCCTGAATCACCTTTCCGTCGGGGAGCAGCAGCTGCGGAATCCGATGACTGCCAGAGACAGGACGTACCTCGGCTCTGAAAAGAGGGTGAGCCGGCAGGCCCTCGACAAAGGGGATTCCCTTCTTGCGCAGGCAGGCCCTTACCTTTGCCGTGTAGTAGGAAGCGTGCGAGCCATACAGCTTGTAGGTCATCGGTACTGGCCCCGGCCTGCCACACAACTGGGAGTCCCCGCACCTTATTGACTGCGGGCTTCACGGGCAAGGCCACCTTGCCGGCAACATCGCCGCCGCAGTCCAGGTTGGAGTCGCAGAGCCTGGCTGCACAGCGTCAGCTGCCGCCTTTGCAGCCCTCGCATCCGCTGCCCATAATCAGACTCAAGACTTGTTGAAGGAGAGTTGCCATGACTGCGGCCCCCGCCGTCAACTACCGCTACCCGCTCGGCATTACCGATCTCAACAATCTTGACCTCTACGCCGAGGGTCAGCCCCACGCAGCCTTCCGTGCCCTGCGCGAGCAGGCGCCCGTCTTCTGGAATCCCGAATCCAACGGCCCCGGCTTCTGGGTCATCACCCGCCATGAGGACGTCGCGCAGATCTCCAAGCAGCCCAGGCTTTTCTCAAACGCTGCTGGTGGTCACTACATCTCCTATGAGTCGATGGGCATCAACGACCCGGAAGCCCAGAATGCTTTCCTGCACATGCTGCTGGCGATGGATCCTCCCGAGCACAACCTTCATCGCAGACTGATCGCGCCTGCCTTCGCGCCTTCTGCGGTGCGCAAGTTTGAATCAGGCGTACGCAACAAGGTTCGCCAGCTGCTGGATTCAGTTGCACAACAAGGCAGTTGTGACTTCGTCACCGATCTGGCGACCCCCTTGCCGCTATGGACGCTATCCGAATTGCTGGGCGTACCCGAGGACGATCGAGCAGACATCATCCGCTGGTCGAATGAATCACTGGCCTTGCTAGATCCCGATTACTTCGCGAGTCCTGAAGCCGGGCAGCATGTCTTCGAAAAGATGTTTGACTATGGCAAGCGAGCGATGGCAGCGCGCCGCGAGCATCCCGCAGAGGATTTGCTGAGTGTGATGGCCAATACACGTATAGACGGGCAAGGCCTGCCACAGGCGACTCTGGATGGTTTTTTCGTTCTGATGATTCTGGCTGGCAACGAAACCACCCGGAACACGATTGCAGGTGGGCTGCGCGCCCTCAGCGAATTTCCAGAGCAGCGCCAGAAGCTGCTCGACGATCCGAGCCTCATCCCGAACGCCGTCGAAGAGATGCTGCGCTACGTCAGTGCAATCATTTACATGCGGCGAACTGCAATGGAAGACACCGAGATTCGTGGGCAACACATTGCAAAGGGCGATAAGGTGGTGCTGTGGTATGGCGCGGCCAATTTCGATGAGGACGTCTTTCCTGATCCCTACCGTTTCGATGTCACGCGCAGCAATGCGCGGGAGCATCTGGCGTTCGGGATTGGCCAGCACTTCTGTATCGGTTCACAGGTTGCCCGCCTGCAAATCCGCATCATGTATGAAGAGCTTCTGGCCAAGCTGCCCGACATCCGGGCAACCGGAGGGTATCGCTACCTACGTTCCAACCATCTGAGCTGCCTCAAGTCCATGCCGGCGATCTTCACGTCGCCTGAATGAGGATCATGGCGCACGTTTCTGGCTGGCTCAGAACCCCATCATCAGGTAGCCTTCTCGTCAAATCACGCGCTAAGTCGGCAGCCAACACGAGCTCGTTTTCTTGAGGCGCTATGGATCAGGACCCTCAGATGAATCACTCGATCCACTCCGCGGATGCACACGGGGTTCCGCAGCACAAGATATTCGTTGGCACATTCCACAAGTCCGGAACCGTGTTGATGGATCAGATCTGGACCCAGGCATGCCAAGCCTTGGGGATCGGTCTCTGGAAGATGAACGATATGCCGGCTGAGCCCAAACATTCTTGGCAGGTTGCTTTCAACTACAAGTCAACGTTTGGCGATATTCCAGGTTCGTGTTCGCATCGGGGAATGCTCGTCATTCGCGATCCGCGCGATGTGATCATCAGCGGCATGCACTATCACAGGAAATCGGAAGAGAGCTGGTTGCACGTGCGCCGCGAGCAGTTTGGTGGCCTTACCTACCAGGAGAAGATCAACAGCCTCGAGACCGATGAGGAGCGGTTGCTGTTTGAAATGGAAAACCAGGGACGCAAAACCATCAAGGGCATAATCCGGGCAATGGAGGCACACCCTGATTTCTACTGCGCAAAATTGGAACGGCTGGTTGAGGACCGTGAGCTCGCAGAATACAGGGGAATATTCAGCTTTCTGGGCTTCGAGGGAGATGCCCTGGCGGTACTTCTGGATGCCGCGCGCGGCAACAGCCTTTTTGCCGCCCAGCCAAAACTCGCCTCGCACGTGCGCAGCGGCAGGCCGGGCCTTTGGTTGACGGAGTTCACGCCCAGGGTCATGGAGGTTTTCGTGTCCAAATACGCCAACCTGCCCCAAACATGGGGTTATCCGGCACCATGACCTCGATAAAGGCCTCACGGTACAAAGGCTCAGCGCTTTTTTGAGCTTCTTCTGCCTGTGGCCTCATGCGTCTTCGCGTGGGACGGCTTGGGCAACAGGGCACCCCGGAGGTACGGTGCCTCCTCTGCGGCTTCCCGTAGGAGATGCGCGCAGAACTCCGAAGCCAAAGGTGAAAGGCGGCGTCCCTTCGGCCGCACGAGATGCCAGTGTGAGTCGATGGGAAAGCTCACTGCATCCAGCAGGGTCAACCCTTCCTGGTCAAAGTGTGGGCCCAAGGAATGAACCGAAAGGATCGAGAGCCCCAGCCCTCCGCGCACCGCTTGCTTTATGGCCTCGCTTCTACCGAGTTCCAGCCGCACCTGTGGCACCAGACCGGTCGCGCGGAAATGCGCTTCGCAGGCCATGCGCGTTCCCGAACCCTGTTCCCGCAGGATGAATCTCTCCTTGCAGATTCGCGTCCAGGGCAGGCGCTTCCTGCCAGCTGAGGGATGGTCCGAGAGTGCGACCAGCACCAGGGGATTGGGCAGGAACACCTGGTCTTCCTGCGCGATATCGGTCGGAGGCGTGGACATGATGGCGGAGTTCCGGTCGTGATTCTTGCCTATGCGGTTTGTAGTCCGCTCGTGCACGCCGGCATAGCACTGCTGCTGGCGCGCATGTTCCATATCCCGAGTGGCGACGCCGGACTGCTGATGGTGCTGGCTGCCAGCGCCTCCTACATCGCGGTGCCGGCAGCGCTGAAGTTGGCGATCCCGGAGGCGAAACCCGCGCTCTACTTCGGGCTCTCGCTGGGCGTGACATTCCCTCTCAACATCCTGTTCGGCATTCCGGTTTACATCGGTGTCGCGCAACAGGCCCTGAGCTGAGTCAACTCCACCCCGCGCGTCAGACGCAGGAGTCGAGTAACGCCTCCTGCTGTCGCCACCAGCGCAGGAGGTCGCTGTCGGGGAGATCCAGATGATTGGATGTGAGGAATTCGTCACGTGCCACCGGCTTGTGGAGGATCACCGGATCCTCCAGGAGCACAATCGGGATTGCTGGCGTATCAGCTGTTTCAAGTGTGCCGTAACAGGCTTCGCTGCCAATCGCGTGTTGCAGCGTCTCCTCGGCACGGAGGGCGCGTTTCGCACGCGCGAAAACCTGGCAGGTCGGCCTAGCCGACCGAGGCTGCGCGCCCAGCAGCATGGCGTGCTGACCCGGGGCCAGAATGGGCTGCCCCCGCACCGCGGAGAGAATTGCCTTGGGGGTTTCCAGATGACACAGATGGTAGGGTCGGTAGAGTAGATACCAAGGCCCTGCGCCCAGCTTGTAGTAACCGAGGTAGAAGCGCTGCTCCTCGGACAGGCCGACTTTCGGCCTCACGACCAGGTAGACCCCGCCGCCCGGCTCGGCGCCAAGAATGTAGTCGACGCGCGGAGTGCCCTCGTAGGTTGCAAAATCGAAGAGCTCTGGCACCTCATGGACAGAGTGGGCACGCGGCCCGGTCATGCCACCGATGGGGGGTAGATAACCGAAGCCATTGGCGAGCACCGCCATTTCAATGTGGAGTTTCGTTCCATCCGTATAGGCGCAACACTGTTCCGGTGACAAACGTCGCTTGGCGGCCTCGTGGACCAGGCTGGCAGGAGTGGCCCGTCGATCCAGGAACCCCTTGATGTTGCCAGCCTGCACCACATCGAAGCCCATCAGATCGGCTTCCATGATCATCGAGGCCAGCACTCCGTGCTGGTCCCCTGCATCTGAAGTGACCACCACGCACTGCCGTCGTGCCTCATGCGCCAGCAGCGGACCAAGGGCGAGATCCACCTCGGCGTTCATCAGCACGACATGGCTGCGACTCTCGATGGCAGCGAAGCAATAGCGCGCAGCAGCGCCAATACTGTTGGTCGCTTCGACCAGTACGTCGATCGGATGCTTTTCCAGCATTTTCAGCGGGTCGGTCGAAGCCGGGCAGGCGGCGAGAGCACCCGCCTTGACGGCCGCTTCGGCATTCCTGTCTGCGACCCACAGGAGCTTCATGCCGGGCGTGGCATCAAGCTGAAGCGCGATACCGCATCCCATGCTGCCACAGCCCACAAGGCCCACCCGTACCTCAGACTGTCCCCCGCTCATCGATGCCCCCTTTGCCTGCAAGAGCCTGGGCTACGCCCGCGATAGCCCCGGATTGACCGCAAGGGCTGCCCGGTGGGCCTTGATGATGTTCACCGTTGCATGCACATCAAGTGTCGGTGTTTCACCTGGCCCGCAGTCTAGTTCCCGGTAATGGCACAAGCCCATCGCCTTGGCGAGCGCACGCTGGGGCGCATGGTCCATGCGGTCGTAGGCAATCATCAACACCAGCGCTGCCGGGGACGCCCAGACCATATTGGCAAACTCTGCGCCCCGGATGCCGACTATCCCACGGGCGGAGGCAAATTGGCGCATCTGGCAAGCCAGGTCATGGGCGCCGGGCTCGTAGATGACGGATGCCACTCCCGCCTCGGCAAGGGTATCCCTGCACACTTCCAGGCCCTGCAGTGTTCTGCGGGCGCTGCCGTAACGACCGTAAGCCCCACGCCCCGCGGGACCACCCGGTGCGAAATAAGGCGGCGGATCAGACCGGCGCAACAGCAGATAAACACCCTCCGACCCTGAGCGGCAGCATCCCCGGTCTCGCGCCAGATCAGCCATGAGTTTCGCCACCGCGGCGAGGGCCTCCGTGAATTCAACGTCAGCGCTCCCATGTCGCCTGAGGTATGCATCCCATCGCGGAAGTCGAATCACGGGTGCTTCAAGCTTGGGGCGCCATGACGGGGAGAGCCGGAGGGCGTGGCGCCAACGCCGCAGCATCGCATGCAGCCGGAACCGCCACATCGGTTCCCGGCGAATGCGGGGTGGCCCATCGACAATCTCCACTGCGAGATCGAGCCCCGGCCCTGTGATGACCGAATCCATGACCGGCCCACAAGAGTCGAGCAACAATCTGGCGTCGCGCAAGCGCCCCGGGTTTCTGCGATAGAGATCAGCGAGCGGCAGGATTACCCCGAGGAGATAGTGCCAGTAGTGCTCCAGAGAACCCTGCTCGCTCCAATCGAGATGCACCCGCCACTGCTCCGCGCCGGGGGAATCGGCAGCAGCCATATCTTCAGCTCAGGCGGCGTTGACCTTCGGCATGATGTCGTAGGCCAGACGCTTCAAGTCATCGAGGGTCTTTGAGACAGGAACACCGGAGAACGGCGGCCACAGCAGTGGCATGTCGAGGCCGGCCTCCTTGAACCGCTTGAGGTTGTCGGTGATCTGGTCGGCCGTGCCTACCAGCAAATTGCTGAGTTTGCCGTTGGGGCTCTGGTCCGTGGGCTCGTCCGTGATGGTGAACCAGATCATGCTGCACATATCGAAGCCATCCGCGAGAGAGCGGCCGCTGCCCATGTCATCCAATTCGCGCTGGATTTCTGCGCGCCAGCGCGTGATCTCCTCCGGCGTATCCTGGATTCCGATCCATCCCGCCAAGCCATACTTGGCGATTCGTCTGGCCGAGCGCTTGGCATCTTTGAGCCCACTGAAATAGATGGGTGGGTGTGGCTTCTGCAGTGGCTTGGCACCAAAGCCGCAGCGCTCGAAGTCCGCGAACTCGCCGTGGTATTCGAAGACATCGTTGGTCCAGATGCCTTGCATGATTTCGATGGTCTCCCGCACATGCTTGTGGCGCTTGGGGAAGATATGGGCCGCGCTCGCGGCGGCAAATTCCTCCGGCATCCAGCCCGAGCCAACCCCGACATTCAGGCGTCCGTTGGAGAGGTGATCCACCGTGGCAATCTCGCCCGCCAGCACGCCCGGTGCGCGATAGGGGGTATCGATGATGCTCATGCCGATGCGCAGCTTGCTGGTCTTGGCGGCGAGCCATGGAATGAGGGGCATGCCGTGCAACCACTGCCCCCGCGCCGACACGGGGAGCGCCTTGGGGAACTGTTCCATCATCCCGAAAGAGTATTGGAGCTTGGCCGCATCGGAAGCCTCCGGCACGACGATTCGATCGAGCGTCCATGCGGAATCAAAATCCAGTGTCTCCGCCATGGCGGTGAGCTCTTCGAGTTCTGCGACCGTGACGTGGTCGCGGAAATTCGGCAGATACAGGGCGAGTTTCATTAAAACCTCCTCGGCGGTCGCCGGGTTCATTCGTAGAGGCGCATCAAATCGCCTGTGCCGAAGCCAAGGCTCGTCATGATGCAGGGCCGGCCCAGTATAGTGTGCAACCGGATGGCCGCCAGAGTCTGGGCAAGGCGGGTGACTGCCGATTATTCTTGATGGGGAATCGCTGCCCGCAGGCGTGAACCATGGCTTGATGCCGCGCAGGCGTGGCCTTCGGACAGGCACGAACAGGAGAGGTCGAAAACCAATGGCAACCGGCTGGGCCAAGGAAGGGGCGGTGCAGGAGCAGATTGATGCGAGTATCGCGGACGCTGTGCAGCGCGCGCGGGCTGCCTTGCCACAAGGGGAAGCGCTCACGCATTGCGAGGATTGTGGGGAGCCGATCCCCGAGCCTCGCCGCCAGGCTGTGCCCGGCGCACGACGCTGTGTGGGCTGCCAGGAAGCCGAGGACGCAGAGCAGCGTTTCCGTGATCCCATCAACCGTCGCGGCAGCAAGGATAGTCAGCTGCGTTGAGCGTGCCCGACACCCGGGGTGACCGTGTCGAAGCACTGGGAAGGCCGAACGCCGAACTCTGTTGCGGCCACGCAGGGCCGCAACCAGCCGAAGTCAGGGGGCAGCGTGGGCCGCCCCGCGACTCACCTACTTCTTCGTGCTGCCTCCGGACACAGCCGTCGCCCGAATCGACCACACCTCCGTGCCCGGAGAGAGCACGGTGCCATCCGGCAGCAGCTGCAGATCAGGCGCCACTATATTGGATGCAGTCCCGAGGTACAGCATCTTGTTGGCGAACTCCATGGTACGGATACCGTAGTTCCACAAGCCCCAGTTCAGCGGCAGCGCGTGCTGCAGCCAGTCCTGACCGTTGTCCGTGTACCAAAGCTCGGAGGAACCGCGCGGCAAGGTCACGAAGAAATCCTTGTTGAAGGTGCCGAGGAACGTGCGGCCATTCACCTCCGCCATGGACCAAGCATAGGCATTGTTGGCATTACCAAAGCCATCGGTGGTGATGGTCTGCCAACCGTTGACCGGATCACGCATCACCAAGGTGAAGCCATTGGTCAGGTCCAGAAGACCCGCAAAGAGCTGACCCTTGCTGTTGCGGAACAGTTCCAGCACCCCGAAGGTGGACGCCGGTACCGAGGGCAACCCTGGCGTCACCGCCATGGTGCTGCCATCCCAGGTCCAGAGGTACTTGTCATCCACCGAGGTGCTCACACCCACCAGTAGGTTGGTGCCATCCACCAGCAGCTCGGTGACACCGGCGCTGAAAGTGCCCGTGCACTTGCCATTCCACAGCGGAGAGGCACATACGGCGGCATTGCTGCTGAATTTGGCGATCGGTGCCCAGGTGGTCGCAACGGCGTCATACGCCCACACTTCGCCACCCGAGAAGTTGAAGGTGCCGACGTGGAGCTTGCCGCCGTAGGATGCCAGAGCACGGAATGAGCTGTTGACCGCGGCCGCGCCGGCAATGGAGCTGGCCGTGGCTGAGGCGCAGGGGTTGGGCGTACTCGAGCAGGGCACTTCCGTCCACGCCTTGCCGTCGGCCGAGACCAGCACGCGAGAGCCTGGGAAATCCCAGGTGGCGTTGCCAGGCGTGGCGTCGCCATTCCAGGAACCGAGCTTGACGCCCATCACGAAAGATCCAAGGTCCGAGCCCGCATACAGCTTGCCGCCATGGGTCTGCATGATGCGGAAGCCCTGTCCGCCGCTGGTGGATGTTTCGTCGCGCACCCGGGTCCAGTTTTTCTTCACATAATCAAAGCGCCAGATCTCGGCGAACCGCGTCTGCGCAGAACCGGACGTGGAGCCGTTGCTGCCACTGTCATAAAGCTCGGTGCAGGCCAAGGCACGGTAGATTTCCGGGATATTCACCAGATTGCTGAAGCAGCCCTGCAGGGTCGGGCTGGCATTGGAATTGGCGATATCAAGCACGGTCTGGTAGTTGAACCATGCGTTCTTGGTACCCACCACCAAGCCACCCGCGAAGTCCTTCATGGACCAGGCGTACTTGTTCCACACATCGCCAAAACCCCGGCCCACGGCCTTGCGGGTCGTGGCGTTGGGCGCAGTCATCTCGTTGTACCAGGGAGAGCCCATGCACTCGAGCTTGAAGTCCGAGGCCACGGCCTCGATCTGCTGGTTCACATAGCGCACGGTGATGAAGAAGCTGAGGCGCGCGTTGTCCTGGGCGCCCTGAGCAATCACGCCCTCGCTGGCACTACGCCCCTGGCCGATGACGCGTGCTTCCACCCTGAACCGGCCGCTGAAGCGGAAATTGGGATCCTGTACATCCCCGGTGGTGTTGGCCTTGACCATGGCCTTGGCGTTGAACTGGTACTTGATGCCGGAAGTGGCGCCAATCCCGGCCCCATGTGCGTTGAGCTGGAACTTGAGATTGGCGTTGCCGCTGTCACTCACCACGATGATGGCCTGGGCGGTTCCCTTGAGATTGAAGGGAATCGGTTCGCCGTAGACGATGCGGCCGCTGGCGTCCCTGAACACCGCGCACTGGTTGGTCAGCGGAACAGTCTGCTCGAAGGGAAAGATCTGGGCATCGGCATGGACGAGGCTCGCCATGAGCAGCAGGTAAAGCCCCGCTCCCCATTCGGCTAGACTGTTTTTGTGGTTTCTTTTCATTACGTGTCCCCGGTAGGTGAGAACCATCGCCACCGCGCCCGCGGTGGCTTTGAACAGTCCTTATGCCAGCCATTGTGCATGACACGCCTGTGGCGATTTGTGATCCCGGTCACGATTCATCGTTAGCGACGAGAACTTCACCGCGGTTGCGGCCGGGGCGAAGCGGGTTTCCCTCCACTGGCTCGAGACCATTCAACAGGCGCGCTTTCTGTAAGGCTGACGGGAACCACGGCAGTACAAGACCTTCATCCAAACCACTACTGCTGCAATGCGTCATCGCAGATTGCTGTCGACTGTCACCAAATAACCGGTGATTGTCATCAAACGAGCAGGTCTTTCATCACTGACGGCGCAGACCCCGTTCTATGATTGCGCACGCATCGGGGGCGGCGCCCCCCCCATCGTGCCCCACGAATGCACCGAGGAGAGGTCCGCATGAACAAGCCCGTGTCCTTTGTCGAGAACGGCAAGCTCCGTATTCCCACCGCCGCCGAGCTTGGTTTCGATCCCGCGGAGATGCGCCGCAAATATGATTTCGAACGGGACCGACGTCTGCGTGATGAAGGTGCTGCCCAGTACCAGGACATCGATGGGGATCTCCATCACTACAACGATGACCCGCATGTGTCGGAGCGTCTGGAGCGAGCACCGGTCACCGAGACGATAGAGGTCGCGATTCTCGGCGGTGGCTTTGGCGGCATGCTGATGGCCGCCCGCCTGCATGAAGCTGGGGTCCGGGATTTCCGCATCATCGAGCGCGCTGGCGATTTTGGCGGTACCTGGTACTGGAACCGTTATCCGGGTGCGCAGTGCGACGTGGAGTCCTACATCTATCTCCCGCTGCTGGATGAGACCGGGTATATGCCCAGCCTCAAGTACTCCTTCCAGCCGGAGATCCTCGAGCATGCCCAACGTATCGGGCATCACTTTGATCTGTACTCCCGCTCCTTCTTCCAGACCCAGGTGCGGGAAATGCGTTGGGACGACGCCGCTGCCCGCTGGAAGTTGACCACTGATCGCGGGGATGTATTTCATGCCCGCCAGGTCGTGATCTCCAGCGGCTCGCTCAATCGCCCCAAACTGCCGGGTATCCCCGGTATCCGCGACTTCAAGGGCCACACCTTCCACACCAGCCGCTGGGATTACGCCTACACGGGTGGATCATCCACGGGCAAGCTCGACAAGCTTGCCGACAAGCGCGTAGGCATCATCGGCACGGGCGCGACCGCCATCCAGGCCATTCCCCACCTCGGTGCCTCCGCCGGTCATCTGTATGTCTTCCAACGCACGCCGTCCTCAGTGGATGAGCGGCGCAACCGGCCTACGGATCCGGCTTGGTTCAAGTCGCTGAAGAAGGGCTGGCAGCAGGAGCGCAACGACAATTTCACCAAGCTGCTGGTGGGCGCCGCCGTGGAGGAGGATCTGGTCAACGACGGTTGGACCGAACTCTTCAAGTCGCTCGGTGAGCTTATGGATGGAACCGGGGCAACCAGTCTCACTGATGCAGAGCTCAAGCTGCTCGGTGAGATCGTGGATTACCAGCATGACAACCGCGTTCGCGGGCGCTGCGATGACACCGTGAAAGACCCGAAAACCGCCGAAGCGCTCAAGCACTGGTACCGCCCGTGGTGCAAGCGTCCCTGTTTCAACGATGAATACCTGCCCACTTTCAACCGCTCCAACGTCACCCTGTTGGATACCGGCGGCCAAGGCGTGGAAAGACTCACGGAAAAAGGCGTGGTGGTTAACGGCGTGGAATACGAACTCGACTGCCTGATTTTTGCCACCGGTTTTGAAGTGAGTCGCGCAACCTATACCCATCAGGCCGAGCTCGAAATCATCGGCCGCGACGGCGTGACGCTTGGCGAATACTGGAAGAACGGGATGCGTACCTACCATGGGCTCATGAGCCATGGCTTCCCGAATCTTCACCACATGGGCTTCACCCAGACCGGTTATACCCCCAATTTCACCTATCAGCTCGACAAGCAGGCGCAGCACCTGGCCAAGGTCTTCACGGATCTGCAGGCGCGAGGTCATGTGGCCATCGAACCGACCCGCAAAGCGGAAGAGGACTATCTCGCGCTCGTGATGGCTCCCAATGCGATGACCGACTACCTCGCAAGCTGCACGCCGGGCTACTACAACGCGGAAGGTTCAGCCAAGGCCAGCAATGATGGCTTTCTGCAGGGGCACTATCCCGAGGGTGGGCTTGCCTTCTACGAGATGCTCGCCCAATGGCGGGCGAAGGGCGACTACGCGGGATTGACCGTCCGGTAGGCTTTCGCGTCAAGGGCCCTGTCCGGATCTCCGGCGGGGCCTCAGCTCACAGTGGCATGGGCTGCCGGTCCCCCAGTGCCAGCCAGCCGCGGATCACACGGTAGGTCACCCACACTCCCAGCAGCACGAGGCCCAATACCCAGAGGGCGAATCCCACCAGCACGATGGCCAACAGGGCCGAAACGAGTCCCACCAGCAGCGACCACAGCAGGGCGAACCAGAAGGTCCGGATCTGCCAGCTGAAATGGGATTCCAGCCAGGTGCCGCGCGCTTCGCCGCGTTTCACGTAGTTGATGATGACCGCGATGATCGAGGGCCATCCAAAGAGGAAGCTGCCCAGCACGGTGGCTGCGCCAAAGGCCCCCAGCACCAAGCCCAGGGCATGGAGTGCATAGACCAGCCGGGCGGTCCGGATGAGGGACTCTTCGCGTTCCCTCTGCATCGACAACTCCGGGAGGTTCATGTCTTGCCGCTCCACCGCACCGGCACGGGCGGGCTCATAAAGAACCCGGGGATACCCCGGGTTCTGCAGGTGTGGAAACCTTGCGGCTTCCGCTCAGCCCACGCGATGCAGCGCGCAGATCTTGTTGCCGTCCGGATCGCGCAGGTAGGCAAGATAGAGCTTGCCGAAGCCACCCTCGCGCACGCCCGGCGGGTCCTCGCAGGTGGTGCCGCCATTGGCGACGCCGGCCGCGTGCCAGGCATCAGCCTGGGCGGAGGATTCGCAGGCAAAACCAATCGTGCCGCCATTGGCATGGGTGGCCGGCTTGCCGTCGATCGGCTTGCTGACCAGGAACAGGCCATTGTTGTGCATGTAGATCAGGCGACCCTTGTCATCCTGGATTGCCGGCTTGGCGCCGAGAGCGCCGAGCACGGCATCGTAGAAGGTTTTGGAACGTGCGATATCGTTGCTGCCGACCATGAGGTGAGAAAACATCAAAGACTCCCCTTGCTTGTGTTGTTGGACCCGGGGATCGTGACTCAGGCGCAGGCGTAAAGCCAGCCTCAGGCGCTGGCGCTGGGCCGACTGGCCACGGCTGCATGCCAGCGCTGGGTATGCGCATTTGCCGACGGTATGGGGATGTCAATCCATGCATGAAAGTCCACCGAGCAGAACGCGGTGATGTCCACCATGGTGAAGGCATCGCCGGCCAGGAAATCCGATTTCGCGAGGGTCTCCTCCAGCCAGTCATGGAAACGTGCAATGCCCGCGCGGCCGCGGGCCATGAGCTCCGGGATGGCCGGCAGCGTCTGCTGTGGCGCGCCCGGCAAGCTGCGATCCGCAAATTTGGGATGCTGGTTCCGAAAAACCTCAGAGCCCGCAATCATCCCGTCGAATTCGGCTCGTCGTTGCAGGGATTCCACCCTCGCCCGCTCCACCGGAGTGCGGCCCAGCAAGGGCGGCACGGGATAGAGCTCCTCGAAATAGCGACAAATCGCCATGACTTCGTCAAAGCGGGTGCCATCGTCCAGTTCCAGAGTGGGCAACAGCCCACGCGGGTTGATGGCCAGAAACGCCGGATCCCGGTTCTCGCCGTCGATCAGGTTCACTTCCACCAGCGGGACTGAAATGCCTTTCTCGGCGAGGAACATGCGGGCGCGCCGTGGGTTGGGCGTGGCGTGGCATTCGTAGAGCTTCATGGTGACCTCACTGAAGTGTGGTGGCTGCCGAGACACCGGTGCCCGGCGGCAAAAAGAGCTCAAAGCATGCCAAAATGGTGGGTGCCCTGACAGGGGCAGGCGGCGACCGCCGTCCGGCACAGATTCAAACGGGAGAATGACCATGTCCGACAACCAGCAAACCCTGCCCAAAGCGAAGAAATCGGTCGCCCTGTCCGGTACCGCCGCCGGCAATACCGCGCTCTGCACCGTCGGCCGTTCCGGCAACGATCTGCACTACCGCGGCTACGACATCCTCGACATCGCCAACACCTGTGAATTCGAGGAAATCGCGCACCTGCTGGTTCATGGCAAGTTCCCCAATACGGCAGAACTCGCGGCCTACAAGGCCAAGCTGAAAGCCCTGCGCGGCCTGCCGGCAGGCCTCAAGGCCGCTTTGGAAACCCTGCCTCCTTCCGCGCATCCGATGGATGTGATGCGCACCGGCACCTCGGTGCTGGGCTGCCTGCTGCCCGAGAAGGAAGACCACAACCATCCCGGTGCCCGTGACATCGCAGATCGGCTGATGGCCTCGCTCGGCTCCATGCTGCTGTACTGGTATCACTTCAGCCACAACGGCAAACGCATCGAAGTCGAAACCGACGATGACTCCATCGGTGGTCACTTCCTGCACCTGCTGCATGGCGAGAAGCCGCGCGACAACTGGGTGCGCGCCATGCATACCTCGCTAATCCTGTACGCGGAACACGAGTTCAACGCGTCCACCTTCGCCTCGCGTGTGGTGGCCGGCACGGGCTCCGACATGTACTCCGCCATCTGCGGCGGCATTGGCGCCCTGCGTGGACCCAAGCACGGTGGCGCGAATGAAGTGGCCTTCGAAATCCAGAAGCGCTACGACGACCCGGATCAAGCCGAGGCCGATATTCGCGCCCGCGTCGAGCGCAAGGAAGTGGTAATCGGGTTCGGTCACCCGGTGTACACCGTGGGCGATCCGCGCAACAAGGTCATCAAGGAAGTCGCCCACCAGCTCTCCGTGGAGCAGGGCAGCACCAAAATGTACGACATCGCGGAGCGCCTCGAGACCGTGATGTGGGAAATCAAGAAGATGTTCCCCAATCTCGACTGGTTCAGCGCAGTGAGCTACCACATGATGGGTGTGCCGACGGCCATGTTCACTCCGCTGTTCGTGATCGCCCGGACCTCCGGTTGGTCGGCGCATGTCATCGAGCAGCGCATCGACGGCAAGATCATCCGCCCCAGCGCGAATTACAACGGCCCCGAAGACCAGAAGTTCGTTCCCCTCAAGGATCGCAAGTGAGCGCAGAGTCCCAAGCACCATGAACTCCGAATACCGCAAACCCCTGCCCGGCACGAACCTCGATTATTTCGATGCGCGTGCCGCGGTAAATGCCCTCAAGCCCGGTGCCTGGGACCGGCTCCCCTACACCGCGCGGGTGCACGCCGAGAACATCGTGCGTCGCGCGGATCCGACCATCATTCGGGAATGCCTGGAGCAGATCATCGAGGTCAAGCGCGAGCGCGATTTTCCGTGGTTTCCGGCCCGGGTGGTGTGCCACGACATCCTGGGCCAGACCGCGCTGGTGGATCTGGCCGGTCTGCGGGACGCAATCGCGGATCAGGGTGGAGACCCTGCGAAGGTCAATCCGGTGGTGCCGGTACAGCTCATCGTTGACCACTCGTTGGCGGTCGAGTGCGGGGGCTTTGATCCGCAGGCGTTCGAGAAGAATCGTGCGATTGAGGATCGCCGCAACGAGGACCGCTTCCATTTCATCGACTGGACCAGTCACGCCTTCGACAACGTGGACGTGATCCCCGCCGGCAATGGCATCATGCACCAGATCAATCTGGAGAAGATGTCGCCGGTCATCCAGGCCCAGAACGGTGTGGCTTACCCTGACACCTGCGTGGGCACCGACAGTCACACGCCGCATGTGGATGCGCTGGGCGTGATCGCGATCGGTGTGGGCGGTCTGGAAGCAGAGAACGTGATGCTCGGGCGGGCATCTTGGATGCGCCTGCCGGAGATCGTGGGCGTCCACCTCACCGGGCAGCATGAGCCCGGGATCACCGCCACGGACATCGTGCTGGCGCTGACGGAATTCCTGCGCAAGTCGAAGGTAGTGGGCGCGTATCTGGAATTTTACGGTGAAGGCGCGTCTTCGCTCACCCTGGGTGATCGCGCGACCATCTCCAACATGGCGCCTGAATACGGCGCCACTGCGGCGATGTTCTCCATTGACCAGCAGACGCTCGACTATCTCAGGCTCACCGGGCGCGCCGATGAACAGGTGAAGCTGGTGGAGACCTATGCACGGGAAGCGGGTCTCTGGTCCGCGAGTCTTGCTGGCGCGGTCTACGAGCGGAACCTGAGCTTCGATCTGTCGAGTGTGGTGCGCAACATGGCAGGCCCCAGCAACCCGCATGCGCGCGTGGCGACCAGCGACCTCGCGGCCAAGGGAATTGCCGGAAAATGGGAAGAGCAGCCCGGAAAAATGCCGGATGGCGCCGTCATCATCGCGGCCATCACGAGCTGCACCAACACTTCCAACCCACGCAATGTCATCGCGGCGGGCCTGCTTGCGCGCAATGCCAATCGCGCGGGCCTCACCCGCAAACCCTGGGTCAAGAGTTCGCTCGCCCCGGGCTCCAAGACCGTGGCCCTCTATCTGGAAGAAGCCGGGCTCAAGACCGAGCTGGAAAAACTCGGTTTCGGTATCGTGGCCTTCGCGTGCACCACCTGCAATGGCATGTCCGGCGCGCTCGACCCCGCAATCCAGCAGGAGATCATCGACCGCGATCTCTATGCCACGGCCGTGCTCTCCGGCAACCGCAATTTCGACGGACGCATCCACCCCTATGCCAAGCAGGCCTTTCTGGCCTCACCTCCACTGGTGGTGGCCTATGCGTTGGCTGGCACCATACGGTTTGACATCGAGCGCGATTCCTTCGGCACCGACGCCCAAGGCAAACCCATCCTGTTGAAGGATCTCTGGCCCAGCGATGAGGAAATTGATGCGATTGCGAGCCAGAGCGTGAAGCCCGAGCAGTTCCGCAAGGTCTACATCCCGATGTTCGAGCGCAAGGCGGGCCCTGCGGAAAAGCCCAGCCCACTCTATGCCTGGCGCCCTCAGTCCACCTACATCCGACGCCCACCCTACTGGGAAGGCGCGCTGGCCGGAGAGCGCAGCTTGAAAGGCATGCGCCCGCTGGCGGTGCTGCCGGACAACATCACGACCGATCACCTTTCGCCCTCCAATGCCATCCTGCTGGACTCGGCGGCTGGCGAATATCTCGCGAAGATGGGTTTGCCGGAGGAAGACTTCAATTCCTACGCCACCCATCGCGGCGATCACCTCACCGCACAGCGGGCAACCTTTGCCAATCCGCAGCTGGTGAACGAAATGGCTGTGGTGGACGGACAGATCAAGAAAGGTTCGCTCGCGCGCGTGGAGCCGGACGGCAAGGTCATGCGCATGTGGGAGGCCATCGAAACCTACATGGAGCGTCGACAGCCGCTCATCATCATTGCCGGCGCGGATTACGGCCAGGGCAGCTCGCGCGACTGGGCCGCCAAGGGTGTGCGCCTGGCTGGCGTGGAAGCCATCGTGGCGGAAGGCTTTGAGCGCATCCACCGCACCAATCTTATTGGCATGGGTGTGCTGCCGCTGGAGTTCAAGCCGGGCGTCAACCGCAAATCCCTCGACATCGATGGCACCGAGACCTTTGATGTGCTCGGCGCGCGCACCCCGCGGGCGGATCTCACGCTGGTCATCAACCGTCGCTCCGGTGAGCGGGTGGAAGTGCCGGTCACCTGCCGCCTGGACACCGCCGAGGAAGTCTCGATCTACGAGGCGGGTGGCGTATTGCAGCGGTTCGCGCAGGATTTCCTTGCCGCCAACGCGACTGCCGCCTGAGACACGCCCTTACCGGAGAGCAGTAAATCCATGGCACATCCTCCTCAAATCAAGGTCGCCGCGACTTACATGCGTGGCGGCACCAGCAAGGGCGTGTTCTTCCGGCAGGAAGATCTGCCCCAGTCCTGTCAGCAGCCGGGTGAGGCCCGCGACCGTTTCCTGTTGCGAGTGATTGGCAGTCCGGACCCCTACGGCAAGCAGATAGACGGCATGGGCGGTGGTTCTTCCAGTACCAGCAAGACCGTCATCCTGGCGCGCAGCACCCGTCCTGATCACGATGTGGACTACCTCTTTGGTCAGGTCTCCATCGACAAGGCATTCGTGGAATGGAGCGGGAACTGCGGCAACCTCACGGCTGGCGTGGGAGCGTTTGCCGTCAGCAACGGTCTCATCGACCCTGCGCGCATCCCCCGCGATGGCCTCTGCACGGTGCGAATCTGGCAGGTGAACATCGGCAAGACGATCATTGCGCATGTCCCGATCACGGACGGCGCGGTGCAGGAGACCGGTGACTTCGAGCTGGACGGGGTGACCTTTCCGGCGGCAGAAGTTCAGATCGAATTTCTTGACCCGGCTGATGAGGGCGAAGGCGACGGCGGCGGCGCCATGTTCCCCACCGGCAACCTGGTCGACGATCTCGAGGTCCCCGGGGTGGGCACGCTCAAGGCCACCATGATAAATGCCGGGATTCCCACGGTGTTCGTGAACGCCGGCGATATCGGCTACGGGGGCACGGAATTGCAGGACGATATCAACGGCGATGCCAAGGCCCTCGCGAAATTCGAAACCATCCGCGCCCACGCCTCGCTGCGCATGGGTCTCATCAAGAATCTTGATGAAGCGGCCAAGCGGCAGCACACGCCCAAGGTGGCATTCGTCGCACCACCACGCGATTACCTCGCCTCCAGTGGCAAGCCGGTGGCCGCTGCCGATGTGGATCTCCTGGTGCGTGCACTCTCCATGGGCAAGCTGCACCACGCCATGATGGGCACGGCGGCGGTGGCCATTGGCACGGCAGCGGCCATTCCCGGCACCCTGGTGAACACGGCGGCCGGTGGCGGTGCGCGCAGCCAGGTCCGTTTCGGGCATCCCTCGGGCACCTTGCGGGTGGGCGCGGAAGCCGAGCAGGCCAATGGTGAGTGGACCGTCAAGAAAGCCATCATGAGCCGCAGTGCGCGGGTGCTGATGGAAGGCTGGGTACGGGTGCCGGGGGATGCGTTCTGAGGGATCCCGTCTTTTCGAGGTCCCATGGTGGATTGCGCAATGGGGCCGCTCGGCACAAAATCAGGCCAACCCACACTCAATGCGAGGCGTCGCCATGACCGCAGCAGAACCAAAACCTTTCGTCTCCGGGTACAGGACCGACAACATCGAGTGGCAGCGGATCACGGGCTCCCCGCGTTTCGATTACCTCATCGACTACTGGGTAGCGGTGCTCGGCGTACAGCCGGAGACAGGCCAGATCGACTTCCTCTCCAAGTGGGAGCCGAATGCCTACTGCCACTACCACCGTCATCTCGGCCCCACCACCACCCTCGTGCTGGAGGGTGAGCATCACGTGGTGGAAACCACTGCCACGGAAACCGTCCACAAGATTCGCAAGCCGGGATTCTTCTCCCGTAATCAAGGCGGGGACGTGCACATGGAATCCGGTGGCCCGACGGGTGCAGTCGTTTTCTTCAGCTGCCAAGGCGTGGAGGGTGGCAAGCTCTTCGACGTGATGGATCGTGACGGCAAGGTGCTTGTCACCGCCACCATCGATGACTTCCTGAGCGGCAAGCTCAAGGGTTGACGATCACGCCGCGTCCAGCGCAATGCTGGACGCCCGATCCTCATGCCGGGGCAAGCAGCCCCGGCGAAAAGCGGTGTCCCCTGACCTGCTCGAAAGCATAGCCAACCTGGAACAAGCCAGGTTCGTCGCCAGGGCGAGCCAGAATCTCCATCCCTACCGGTAAACCGCCTGGCGCAGCGCCAGCCGGCACACTCATGGCCGGCATCCACGTCTGGGACGCAATCAGGGTGTTGGTCGGGAAGTTCAACGTGGACCAGACGCCCGCATCGCAGTCCTTGCGGGTGGGTGGTACCACTTGCACGGTGGGGTAGACCATGACGTCCATGCCATGCAGATCCATGAGATTGACCACCGCGCGCATGAATTCTTCGCGCGCGACCCACGCCGGATAGTAGGCCGGATCGTGCTGCGGCTGGACCGGCCCGCGCGCAATGCCTTCGAGCAGGTCAAGCATGGGGTGGTAGCGCCCGGAAGACACCATCTCTTCCACAGTGTGTGCAGGCGCATGGGGCCGCATGGCCAGGAAGGCGTCGATGTCATGGCGGGATCGCAGCAGATAAAGCGAGGTGCGCTCCAGCCAGCCACCAAGATCCGGCAACTCGACATCAATCAGGGTGGCGCCGCCCGCCTGAAGTTCGTGCAGCGCACGCGCCATGACCGCATTGACGGGCGCCGCATGGGGATCGCTCGATGAGCCAAAGGCATTGCGCAGCACGCCCACCTTCTTGTGTGCCAGCCCGTTTGCAGTCAAGGAATCCAGATAGCTGCGCGGAGGTCTTGCGATGGAAAAGGCCGTGGTCAGGGAGTCCTCGGCATCGAAGCCTGCCATCACATCAAAGACGCGCACTGCGTCACTGACACTGCGCGCCATGGGCCCGATGGTGTCCTGTGCACCTACCAGCGGATTGCAGCCAGCACGGCTGATGATGCCGGGCGTTGATCTGATCCCCACGAGATTGCAGAAGGAGGCAGGCACGCGCACTGATCCGCCACAGTCCGTACCAAGCCCAACGGGAGCATAGCCTGCGGCGACGGCGGCCCCGGTGCCGCTGCTGGAACCGCCGGGATCCCGGGCAAGATCATAGGGATTGCGGGTCTCTCCGCTGCGGGATGAGTAACCGAACCAGGAAGTCGCCCAGTCGGGCAGCGTGGTTTTGGCGACGAGGATCGCGCCCGCCTCCCTGAGCTTGCGGATGACGGTCGCATCCCGTTCGGCCTTGTAGTCGGCGAAGACACTGGACCCAAAGGACGTCGGCAAGTCGGTGGTTTCAAGACAATCCTTCACCACCACCGGAATGCCGTGCAAGGGCCCTGAGAGTGCGCCTTCCCTTGCGAGGCGCTGGTCGAGTTCGCGCGCCAGCGCGGAGGCGCGCGGGTTCAGCGTCACCACCGCATTCAGGGCGGGGCCCTGCTGATCGCAGGCCTCAATCCGCGCGAGGCTGGCCGCCACCAGCCGTTCCGCCGTCACCTCTCCCCGCAGCAGAGCCGCCTGCAGGCGGGCAATGCCAGCCTCCTCGAATGGAACGCCGTCGATCTCCAACATCTGGCAATCTCCCGCAATCAGGCTGGTGTGGACCCAGCATAACCGCGGCGGCGGCGCGCTAGCCAGCGCGAGACCCTCGTACTCCTTCACGACACTCCATGCGGGTGCGCGAACCGGTACCGGCTTGAAACGTGGTCGCGAGCACAACTCTTGCCGCAGAGGAATTCGGAGATTTCATCTTTGATGGAATGATTTCGGGGTTGGAGTATCGTCCTGCACCGATTGACGGTGGGGCGCGATTGATGACAATGAATGGACAACCTGGTGCGCCCCTCATGGACCCGTCCTGGATCTGTCCCACCCCTCTCCCCTACATCTACTTGCGACTGCTGTCCCAAGAATGATGCCCAAGTACGTGTGCGTGATGAACCACTGTTCCACCACTGAAGCCTGGCTGAAACGCACCTGTGAATGCCCGCCGTATCCCGCGCTCCCCGCACGCTGGTTCGGCACCACACCTGCAAGATTCCGCGAGAGTCGGCTGGTGGGCAGCCCTCAATGAAGCCATGACGAGGCGTCGCATCCTGATGCTCGGCGCCACCGGCACCATCGGCCAGGCGACGACTCGCGCCCTGCTGGCCAGAGGCCATGAAGTGGTCTGCATCGTACGGCCCCGTGCAGGGTTCCGCGGCAACCTGTCACTGGAGGACTTATCCCGACAGCTGCCCGGCGCAGACTTGCGGGTGGCTCGTGTGGATGATCCGGCGTCACTCGTGCAGGACGGGCTGCGTGGAGAATCCTTCGATGCCGTGGTGTCCTGCCTCGCTTCGCGCACCGGCGCTCCGGCAGATGCCTGGGCTATCGATCACGCGGCCCACCTGAATGTGCTGTCCGCGGCCCGAGCGGCGGGTGCAGATCATTTCATACTGCTCTCGGCGCTCTGCGTTCAGAAGCCCCGACTCGCCTTTCAACATGCCAAGCTCGCGTTCGAGGAAGCGCTGATGAACTCGGGCATGGCCTATTCGATTGTCCGTCCCACTGCATTCTTCAAGTCGCTTTCCGGCCAGGTGGCGCGGGTCCGCGCGGGCAAGCCCTATCTGCTTTTCGGGGACGGGCGCCTGACCGCCTGCAAGCCCATCAGCGATCGCGATCTCGCCCACTATCTTGCTGAATGTCTGGAAGACCCCACGCGCCGCAACCGCATCCTGCCGGTCGGAGGGCCAGGCCCTGCCCTTACACCACGCGAGCAGGGGGAGCAGCTCTTTGCCTTGCTGGGACGTCCTGCACGTTTCCGTCGGGTGCCACTGGGCGTGATCGAGTTCGCGATTCGGGTACTGGGCTGTGCCGGATGGCTGCTGCCGCGTTTCAAGGACGCGGCCGAATTCGCGCGCATCGCCCACTACTACGCGACGGAATCCATGTTGGTGTGGGATGGGGAGCGTCAATGTCCGGATGCCGAGGCCACGCCCTCCACCGGGCATGATCGCTTGGTGGACTACCATGCCGCACTTCTGGCTGGCCCGGGAGCCGAATCACGCAGCGATCACTCGCTGTTCTGAGTGCGGGGCGCGTTCAGCTCGCTCAGGAACGCAGGCTGGTCGGCTCCGGCATCCACAACCCACCATCCTCGCGGTGCCTGGGGTGATAGCCCCGGCTCTTGGGGATGATCTCCAACTGTAAACCACTGTCATCGGCCAGATAGTCATATCCTATCTTCTGGAAGCGATGGTCTGGATCGAGCGCCTCATAGAGCGCCGCGCGTGCCACCCGCCGCTCTGGCGTGATCATCTTCAAATGGTAGAGGTTCACATCCACGATTTCGGTGCGGTAGCCGGCCTCACGCGGATACCAGCGCCCGTGCCAGTCGGCCATCTCCGGGTGTGAGTGCGGTGGGGGCTTGAACAGATTGAAACGGATCTTGCCGCCCCAGAGTCCATCCGTGCGGTAACTGTCCGGGGTGTACATTTCACGCAGCTTGAAACCATAGGCCACGAGCCCCTCGGCACGCAGCTTGGGCGCAAGCCGCTCGGGCGCCCCGTGTTCGAGGCGTTCATCGGGATCGATCCCGAGGATCCAGTCCGGTCTCCATGCAGAGGCCGCCTCGAGCAGGGCCGCACGGCGCGCCGGCTCATTGCTCATGACACCCTGGCTTTTGCGATCATCAAAAGCGACCCACCCATCCACCAGTGGCCGGATGTTTTCCAGCAGATCAGCCACCAGATGGTGATCGTAGCGAAAGGAAAACACGGCAATCACGCGAGGTCGACGCATGAAGCGGCGCCACTGAGCATTCCAGCGGGGCGCACCGTGCAGGATCATGCGCTGAGCACCACGGCGGCAGCCGGTTGGCGCGCCGGAATCGTAGCCATCAACACCCCCGCCATTCGCGCCAGCATCAGGCATCGGAAAAAAGGCATCGCACGGCGGGCAATCCTCAACTCCTCCTCGTTCAGGCCTGTGCCTGCATACCAGCGGACACGCCGCAGATCCCAAGCACTGTGGCGCAGAATCTCCCACCGCGTCACACCCTTCACCCGTGCGGCCTCACGCGCATAGCGACGGCCCCGCCCGAACATCTCTGCCAAGGCCCGCAAGAAGCCTATTCCGTTGTCATGCTCGGTCTGGATCCCGGGACACCAGGTTGGCGTTGCGGATTTTGGCAGGCGCGTCAGGAAGTCAGAGTCTTCGCCCGAGCGCATATCCTCGGCAAACAGGCCACAGCATTCGAAAATCTCACGCCGGAAGGAGGCACCAAATCGAATTGCATGCTGCTCGGGCAATCCCGGCAGCCTGCGCATGAACAGCACCAGATGGTAGGCGGTGCTCACAAGGCCCTGCGGTGCACTGTTCACCATGGCGCTGGCCACCGCCATATGGCCCGCGCGATGAAGCTCGAGGCGCTTGCGCGCCCAACCCGCTCGCGCCCGACAGTCAGCAGCGAGGAAAGCGACACACGGTGCGCGGGTCGCGCGGATGCCAAGATTGCGCGCTGCCCCCACATGGACACGTCGGGGTAGATCCACCACCGGGACGTCGATCCCGTGACGCGCGAGAAGTTCCTGTGGCTCGCCTCCACCAGAATTGACCAGCACGATTTCGAGCGGCACATCCTGCGTCTGCAGGGAGCGAATGGCATCTATCAGTCTTGGATCTCCGTCCGTGGCCATTACCACCACACAGAGTTCCGGAGCGACGAGCGCGTGATTTTCGGTGTCCATGCCTTGCATAGCGACCGGCTAACGCAGGTCTTGAGAGACCCGGGACGAATTCGCCACCGGCTTGGCGTACCATCGTGCGTACGACAACAATCCTGCGGGAGACTCGCATGCTGGACGGCAAACGCATCCTGGTGACTCAGGCTGACGCCTTCATGGGACCCACCCTGTGCGAGATCCTGAGCGCGCGCGGCGCAGAGGTCATCGCTGATCACGGTGCCCTGCGTGACCAGACCGAAGTGGATGCACTTCTCGCGCGGGTTGGCGCCCTGGATGTACTGGTCGCCAACCTCGCAATTGGCGCGCCCGCGACGCCCGTGGAGCAGGTGACGGACGAGGAGTGGGAGAGCGTGTTCAATGCTCTGGTGCATCCCCTGCCGCGACTGGCCAGGGCGGCAGTGCCCGCCATGAAGGCGAGGGGCAAGGGCAGGATCCTGGTCATGGGTAGCGCCTCGGCCTTGCGCGGCATGAAACGCACCTCCACCTACAGCGCCGCGCGCGGCGCGCAGCTCGCCTGGACCCAGGCAGTGGGCGTGGAGCTCGCTCCCGCCGGAATTCAAGTCAACGCCATCGCCCAGAACTTTGTGGAGAATCCGACCTACTTTCCGCCCGAAGTGCAGGCCGATCCGCGTTTTCAGGCACGGCTTGCCCGCGAGGTTCCTCTCGGTCGGCTGGTTCATGCGGAGGAGGATGCCGAGTTCGCGGCCTATCTTTGCAGCGATGCCGCTGCCTGTTTTGTAGGTCAGATCTTTCCGGTCTGCGGAGGATGGGTGGCAAGATGAGCGGGCGCGACAGAGCAGCGCACAGGCGGGCAGTTGCGGGGGTGCTGTGCACTCTGGTCTGCACTCTGCTTCCGGTGGCGCAAGCCACAGAACTCGACGCGACACTCGCCAGCGCCAGCGCAGAAGTCACGGCGGACGTGATCTCCTGGCGGCGCGATTTCCATGCCCATCCGGAGCTCTCCAACCGCGAATTCCTGACCGCCGATAAGGTGGCCAGACATCTCGAGGCCCTCGGGCTCGATGAAGTCCACACGAAAGTCGCACATACCGGGGTGGTGGGCATTCTCAAGGGCGGCAGGCCGGGACCGGTCGTCGCCCTGCGCGCCGACATGGACGCCCTGCCGGTGCAGGAGCCCGCTGGGCTGCCGTTCGCATCCACCGTCACCGCCGAATACAACGGTCAGCAAGTCCCCGTCATGCCTGCGGGCACGACGCCCACACCGCCATGCTCATGGGCGTTGCCAGTGTACTGACCGGCCTGCGGAAGGAGTTGCCGGGAACGGTGGTATTCGTCTTCCAGCCCTCGGAGGAAGGTGCGCCACCCGGGGAAGAAGGTGGCGCTCGCCTGATGCTGAAGGAGGGTTTGCTCAAACTGGCGCATCAACCCTCGGCGATTTTCGGGCTGCATGTGTGGCCCGCGGAGGCCGGCACTCTCGGCTACCGTCTGAGGGGCACGATGGCGGCCTCCGACCGCCTGCAGATTCGCGTGAAAGGACGCCAGACCCATGGCTCCTCGCCCTGGGCTGGGGTGGATCCGATCATCGTGTCTGCCGAGATCATGACCGCGCTGCAGCTCATTCCCAGTCGGCAGCTGGACGTGACGAAATCTCCCTCGGTGATCACCATCGGCAGCATTCACGGCGGCGTGCGCAACAACATCATTCCCGATGAGGTGGAGATGCAGGGCACCTTGCGCAATTTCGATGAAGGCGTGCGCGCCGAGGCCCATCAACGTCTCACCCGCACGGCAGAGGCGATTGCGACGGCCGCAGGCGCGACGGCAGAAGTTCATATCCATGAGCAGACCGTGGTGACCTGGAACGATCCGGACCTTGTGCGGCGAATGCTCCCTGCCCTGGAAAAAGCTGCTCCGGGCAAGGTGCAGGAGATCCCTCTCATCATGGCGGCAGAGGATTTCTCGTATTACCAGCGTGAGATCCCGGGCTTTTTCTTCTTTCTGGGAATCAACGAGGATGGCGTCGCTGCGGGCAAGGCGGCAGCCAATCACTCCCCGTTGTTCAAGGTGAATGAGGCGGCACTCGCCACGGGTGTTCGCGCGCTCGCCCAGCTTGCAGTGGATTACCTGCGCACGCCCTGACAGGGCCGCTCGGTGGCGAGGGCACCATTAACTTTGGCTAAGTGAACGCCCTTCCTGGGCACATGCACCCTATTCTCGGAGCCTCCAACGTTTCTGTCGGATCCAAGGTCATGAAAGCATTCGCCGTTCTCGCGCCCACGCTGCTCACGCTGGTGACTTCTCTCGCGGTGACCGCGGAAACCCTGCAGATTGCCACCACGCCTTCTGGCCAGACCCCGGAAGTTCTGGGTTACAACCTTGCACACATGGTCCAGGGGTCCAATGCTGCGGATTTCTGGCGTTATACGGGTGCCAAGGGCGCACGAGTGTTCATCAGCGCATCCCACGTGGAGGCTCAGGATGACCTGGCACCGGTGGGCGACGGGGTTGGTGATGCCCCAGGGTTCGCCGCCCGCAAACAGGCCCTGCGCGCGCATGTGAAAGCGGATTCGGAGTTGCTGGGGAACACCTACGTCGATTGGTCGAAGTTCAAGAGTGCCTACTCGCGCGTGGACACCAACGGCAACAATACCTTCGCCATCGATCCCGCCTTTTCCTTGCTGCGAGAACAGGGAGTGGCGATTCTGGCCAACATTACCTGCTCGCCCTCCCGCTTCCCGCTCAATGGCTCCGCGGACTGGGCTGGTCTGTGGGAAATCTGGCAGCACTACTACGCGCAGGCCTTCTACCTGGCGAGCACTTACGGAGTCGCCCGCTACGGCCTGTTCAACGAACCTAACAACTGGTCGACGGCAATTTCCCCCGAAGACTGGTGGCTGCGCGTGAAGATCGCGAGCGACGCGGTGCAGGCGGCGGTGGCGGACGTGAACCAGAGCCGCAACAAGCAGCTTGTGGCGCAGGTGTTCGCGCCTAATACCGCCAACGGCGCCACCAAGTACGATGATCCGCAGGGCACCGGGGACTACTGGGGGCGTCTCGCCGTCACGGAACGGCATTTGCGCCTCGATGGGAGCCAGCCTGCCGATTGGCTGAACTTCCATCTCTACAACTATCAGAAGTACACCACCCTGCAGCGCGATGCCGGCACTTCCTCCGGTTATATCGACGATTTCAATGAGCTAAGCCGTGACATCGCCCGCGACATGTCCGGCGAGACGCCGTTCCCGCTGGCGCTGACGGAGTTCAACGCACGCACCGGCGCAAGCTACGACGGTCGCAGCAACCATGCCGATACCCCTGAGGACTACGCCTCGCTGGGCGCGAGCCTGGTGGCACTGTCGAGCGCGCGCCAGCTCTACCTGTTCAAGTTCGGGATGACCCGCAACGACGGCAATTACCCGGTAGCGAAGAACGGCACCCACTACGTGGACAATGCCCTTCTCCTGCGTCCTTACGGCGGTGCTGCCTCCACGGCCGAGATATACCGGCTCTTCATCAAGGCTGCAGAGGGCGCGCGCCCGGTTCATGCAGTGACCGGGGTACCCACCGATCTGTGGGTGCTGGCAACCCGGCATGCCTCCGGGGCACTGACGCTTTTCGTCGCCAACAAGTCGACGTCATCACGGACCCTTGATTTCGTCGTCGGTCCCCTCGGCTACGCCAACGGCAGCCTCGCGACCACCGAGGAGATCAGCGGCCAGATGAAAGGTGGGGTCAAGATCCAGACCCGGGTGGCGAGTGGCAAGGTTCCCTCCGCAGTCATGCCGGCACAGTCCGTGTGGTTGGTCACCGTGACGCCCAGCACCTCCTCACCCACCGCGGTGATAGCCAGTGAGAACACGGAACTCGCCGACGGCAGCGGACGTACGCTCACGGGCGGCGGCAAGAGCAGCCTGCTGGTGCGCGCGGATGGCACCCAGAACGGTCGGCGCGTCAGTCTCTTCAAGTTTCCGCTGGCCAGTTCGCCCGCAAATGCCCAGCGGGTGTTGCTGCGACTTCGCGCCGGCACGGCCAGCCGTAACACCCCCGTGCAGGCCCATGTCTACGGTCTGCTCGACGACAGCTGGCGCGAAGCATCGGCGAGCTTTGCAACCCAGGGCGTGCTCAAGCAGAACGTTCCGGCCGGCACCGAGATCGCGCACAACGTAGTGGAGGATGCGCGCACGAATACACGGCTGCTGGGCCAGGTCTGGGTGAATTCCACCAGTTCGGCGGACCGCCTGCTCGATGTCACGGAGTTCGTGCGCGGGCGCACCGGGCAGGTGTCGTTCATGGTCGTGCAGGATCATCGCTGGAGCAACGCCAACCATCTGGGCTCGGGAACCGGTGATTTGCAGGGCGACGGTGTTCGAATTCTCTCCCGACGCAACAAAGGCGCCGAACCCACCCTGCGAATCTGGTACCGGTAAATTTGGCAGCAGGATGATCAGCGGCGCATGATGCGGCCACGGCCAAGCAGGCGCAGCGTCAGCAGACGGCCTGCTGCCAGCAGCCGATAAAGCCATCTCCCCACGAGGGGCAAGCCGAGTATCCGGGCAACCAGCCGGTTGCGGCGACTATGGCGCTGCGCACGCCCTGCCAGTTCGGACATCGCCGCCTCGCCGGCGAACCAGCGGCCGTCCAGTCGCAAGACCATCACCCGGTCTAGATCAAATCCGGCGGCAAGTGCCGCCGCCACCTCAGGGCGGGAGGTACGGGCGGAAATCAACCGCAGGCCCGGCACGGCGGCGAGCGTCTCCACATACTCCACGTAGCGACTGCAGAACGGGCAGTCGCCGTCATAAACCAACCACGGGCCAGACGGAATTGCGTCCTCGCTCATCCCTTTGCAGCCTCGCATTCCCAGAGGAGGAACAACACCTCGCGGTCAGACAATCTGCAACGAGGCCACGCGTTGAGGCCCGCGGCGTCGAGCACCTCGCGCACGTCGAGATCAGGCTCACGCCAGGCTTCAAAAGCCTCCCAGGTCATGGGCTGCCCGAGGTTTTCGCGCACGATCCACGACGTCGAGAGAATCGAATCCTGGACCTCCAGAAGATTCTGCTTCGGGTCGATCATGAAAGCGGACGGACGGAAGTTCCACATGACGCGGTTGTAGAGGTGTACCCGACTCACCGGCTCCCCCAGTTCACTCTGTGCCTTGGCCGCTATCTGGTGTGCCGCCTGGAGAGCCAGATCCGGCCTCGTGGCGACCGTGTGGGCATCCTCACCCAGCATGGCGAACAGGTCGCTGACGACAATCCGGTTACTGTCACTCAAAAGAATCACGGCCAGCAGGTCTACCGGCTCGCGATCGACCAGTTTCATGCGCCAGGCGAAACGGTGTCCTTCATAGGTCCAGCCCACGTCGCCCGGATACAGGTAATGCCGCAGGGGCAGCAGCATCTGCAGCACGGACCAGACCACGGCAAAAGCAAGGAAGCCGGTTGAGGGGCGCACCGGTCTCATCGGCGACGGGGTGGCCATGCTTGAGGCACGCGTCAACGTGGCCATGATTCTGCGGGGCCAGTCAGGCGCGAAGAACAGCGTGCTTGCGGCGATGGTCATCCAGGGAAAGATGCCGATGTTGAAGCTGTGGTGATTGAGGACATGGAACCCGCAGTACAGCAGGAACACGGGCAGGCGCGTAGGCCTGAAAAACAGCAAGGGGGCACCTAGCACATGCAGTGCAATCGCGCCATGGTTGGCGGCTGCGATGACCCAGTCGTACCGCAGGAACTCACGGTAGAAGAGCCTGTCCGCGTCGCCAAGCAGCCAGGCCCGCAGGGGTATCAGGTTCAGCCAATCCGCATTGAGCTTAACGAGACCCGCGTAGATGAGCACGATATCGGTCTGCACCCGCAGGAGCAGGAGATCCAGCGCCGTGGCGGGCCGTTGGACCGACCAGCGCTGCAATGGCGTCCAATATCTCGCGAGCGAGAAGGCACCATCGCACGGCACCACCGCCACGAGGAACAGGTAGAGCATGAACAGATAGATGTGGTTGAGGTAGTTCTCCGGCACCAGCAGGAAACCGTAGGCCACGATCACCACCGCACCGAAGGCGGCCACGCGCGTTGCCACGCCCAGGATCATGAGCACGCCGCAGAACCCCAGCAGGGAGCGAAACAGCAGGGCCTGGTCCGGCATTGCCGGCAGCCAAGAAAAACCGAAATAACGGAACTGCAGGCCGTGCGCGGCTGTCTGCAGTGCAAAGATGTTCTCGCGGTTAAGGACCTCCCAGATGAGCAGCAGGCCGAGGGTGATCCGCAGGAAAGCCAGCGAGGCCCCATCCACAGGTTGCGACTGTCGCGAGACAAGCATTTCAAGGATTTTCATGGGGGATTTTGAATACACCTCATGACATGCGCGGGGCGCCGGTATTCCCCATCGCTGCCTGCCAGCGTAAATTACGGTTACAAGGTTTCATCCCATCTGCCCAAACTACGAGAAATCGCCCGCAAGGCCCGGAGGTTCACAGTGGAAGTCGGATTGCAGTTCATTTTCCAGAATACCCACGATGACGGCATCTCAGATGCCGAAATGATGCGCCGTGAGACGGAAGTCGCACTTCTGGCCGAAGAAGTTGGCATGGATTTCTGTCTGCTGCCAGAGCATCACTTCAATCCGGGCTACTCCATCATGCCGGACAACATGCAGTGGCTGTCCTATCTCGCCGGCAAGACCAGCCGCATCAAGCTCGGCACGGGCGCCATCATCCTGCCTTGGCACCTCAACCCGACCCGGGTTGCGGAGAAGATTTCCATGCTTCAGGTCATTCTTGGCGACCGCTTCATCCTCGGCTTTGGCCGTGGTCTCGCGCGCGAGGAATACAAAGCCTTCGGCGTTGATATGGGCACTTCACGCGAGCGTTTCGATCAGGCGGCGGAGATCATCCTCGACATCCTCGAAACCGGCGTGGCCGAATACGACACGCCTTACTTCAAGCAGACACGCACCCCGGTCACGCCGAAGCCCATGCATGGCTACCGTGACCGTGAGTTCCTGTCAGTGGCGATGACGCCGGACTCCGCCATGGCCGCGGCCAACCTGGGTGGCACGATGATGTCATTCGTGCAGCTGCCCTGGGAACAGCACCATGCGGCGGTGGATGCGTGGCGCAAGCGCTTCCGTGAAGTCCACCCCGGCAAGTCGCCGGGTGCACCGGTTTTCTCCGATTTCACGTTCTGCCACGAGGACGCGGCAACGGCCGAACGAATCGCCCGCCAGTACCTCACCAAGTACTACCGCAGTGTGATCAGCCACTACGACTTCGACAATTCCCATTGGAAGGACACCAAGGGCTACGGTGTCTACCAGGCGGGCGCGGATAACATCCAGAAAATCGGACTCGATGCGGCCTGCGAGGGCTTCGTGCAGAGCCAGTGCTGGGGCACGCCCGAGCAGATCGTCGATCGCTGGATGAAGCGCGTGGAGATGACTGGCGACCTGCGTCCGGCGATGGCCGTGTCCTATGCCGGCATGCCGCACGATCTCGTCAAGGGCAGCCTGCGCCTGATTGGTGAGAAGGTTGCGCCCCGTCTGCGCGCCCTGACGGCCACCCGCGCGGCGGCCTGAGGAAATCGCTTACACCCCGGGGGCGCGCTTTGGCGAACCCGGGGCTTCCTGCCTGCAGCAATAGACCTGCTTACCGCTTCTCCATCGCCGCCTTGATCTGGGCGAGGGTCACGTAGCCGGTCTTGTCAGCATCCAGCTTGTCGAAATTGGCCAGCACTTTGGGCATGGCTTCGGCTTCCGTGCGATCGAGGCGGCCGTCTGCATTCTTGTCCGATTCAGCAAAGCGCTTGTCGACGTTCACGCCGAAGGCCTGCGCCTGTGAGGCCAAGCCGAGCAGGAGAGCTGTGAGCAAGAAGCAACGAAGCATGGTTTTCATGGCATGTACCTGTAGGAAGTTTGCGGGTGTGTACTCAGAGTTGGGGGCCGGCCTGATCGGCCACGAATTCGGCCGCGTCCTTCAGAGCAGGTTCCAGCGTCTCAAACGTGACTTCAAGGTCATCATCCTTGGAATGGCCAATGCCCTTGCCCGCGAAGTGGCGGAAGGATTCACGCAGGACCTCACCGGTCTTGGCATCCCTCAGATTGAGCTGCACGGTGACCGCAGCCACCAGTGACTCTCCAAGCAGTCGCTTCTTGAGGCGGTTGGTGACAATGCGTGCAGGAATCAGATCCGTCGGCTTGAAACCTTTTTCCTGGATCGAAATCCCGCTGATCACCACCGCGAGTTCTGCATCTGCCGGCTTGTCCTTGGCTGCGATCGAGACCTTGCCATCAAACCGGGCGCGCACCTGGCGGTCCAGGAAGGTCAGCGATTCGGCGACCACCGTCTCGTCGATGTCCGGGAACGAGGCCTGCGGAGGGAATCGCGTGATGGGCAGCAAATGGACCTGGCTGATTTTCCGGCCCTCGGCACTGCTCGCCGTGAAAGTCAGGTAGCGATTTCGCGGCAGACCTTTTGGCGCCAGGCGACCATAGTCCTCGAGGAACTCGACCTTGCTCGTGGCGCCATCCGCGGGCTGCTGCACGTGGTTGTCAGCCAATGCGGGCAGCATGGCCAGCAACAGGAAGACTGAGGGTATGGTTTTGCGCATGGGGATCCGGCCGGGAGGTTGATTAGGGGTCGAGTCTAGCAGCCGGCAGGCATCAGGCGGAATCGAGAGAACCTGCTATTGGGCATCGTGAAAGATGATGCCGGCAGTGAAGCGTTCCCCGCTGCGCAGGCGGCTCACCCCATGGCGCATCATCAGCCGCCGAATCCCGCGACTGCCCTGTGCGGGACGATGATGCACCGGAAAGACGACGGCATCCCCCAATCTCAGAGGAACCACCTCCACTCGCGACTGCAGGCGGGGCCGCTGTTCGACCAGCACGAACTCCCCGCCGGTAAAATCGATCTCCGGTCGGGAAAGCAGGATGGCAACCTGTAAGGGGAAGATCTGCTCGCCGTAGAGATCCTGATGCAGGCAGTTGTAGTCGCCCTCCCCGTAGCGCAGCAGCAGGGGCGTGGGTCGCAGCTGGCCTGCCGCATGACATTGCGCGAGGTACTCCGCATGGACGAGCGGGAAACGCTCCGGTCTGCGCAGTGCCTCGTTCCAGCGATTGGCGATGCCCGCAAGTGGTGGGTACAGGGCCTCGCGCAACAGGGCGATGAGTGACGGCAAGGGATAGGCGAAGTACTGGTACTCACCCGCGCCGTAGCCCTTGTGCTGCATGACGATGCGTTTGCGAAAAAGCGGGCTCTGCGCATAAAGCTCGCGCAGCGCAAGGCATTCAGCAGGATCGAGCAGACCGGACAGCACTGCCGCACCATGCGCGTCGAGATCACTGGCTGCGGTCTGCCAGTCGTTCCCTCTGGAGAACGAGGATGGCAATCCCGCTGGCATCACGACTCGCTCTCGCGCGCCAGCAAGGCCTTCTTGCGTTCCAGTCCCCAGCGATAGCCGGCCAACGCGCCATCCTGGCGCACCACCCGGTGACAGGGGATGGCGACCGCCACGGGATTTGCGGCACAGGCACTGGCTACCGCGCGCACGGCCTTGGGCATTCCCAGCTGGTTTGCCAGTGCCGAATAGGTGGTCGTGGTGCCATGGGGGATGCGGCGCAGGGCTGCCCAGACCCGTTGCTGGAACGCGGTGCCCCGCACGTCGAGCGGCAAGGTGAAGCCACCCGAGGGTTCGTCGATGAGGGTTATCACTCTCGCAACCGTATCGGAAAACCCGGCACCGGCGTGTTCCAGTTGTGCAGCGGGAAAGCGTGATCGCAGCTCATCTTCCAGCAGGCCCGGTGCATCTCCCAGGAGTATGGCGCAGACTCCTCGTTCGCTTGCGGCAACCAGGACCAGTCCCAGCGCGCAGGGACTGATGGAAAAGTGCAGTGTCATGTCTGTTCCTCCAGAACGATATCGGCGCGGACTCATGCCGAGCAGCGCGGTGCCCTGTTCGTACACCGCCCGGCTCGACCCGAAACCCGCTTCGTAAGCCGCATCGATGACTTTGTCACCCCGACTGAGGCCCTCCCGGAATTTGCCAGCCCGCAGGGCAGCCACATAGGCTCGCGGCGTGACTCCGGTATGCGCCTTGAACAGGCGATGCAGATGCCAGGGGCTCAGGCCGAGCTGCCCGGCCAGAGTTGCCAAACCGGGCGCGGGGTCCAGGGATTGAAGTAAACGGCAGGCCTCCGTGATGAGTTCAACCTGTCGCATCGCGGAGGGCGCCTGTTCCGGCTTGCAACGCTTGCAGGGACGGAAGCCAGCGTCCCGGGCACTCTCCCGACTGGGGTGGAATTCGACGTTCTCCGGACGGGGTGTTCGCGCGCCACAGGAGGGACGGCAATACACGCCAGTGGTCTGCACCGAATACCAGAAGACATCGTCGGCGGTGGAGTCCCGCGCCAGCACCGCGGCCCACCGGGGGTCGGCGAGCGTTCGAGCAGCACGTTGTCTGCGGACTTCAGCGGTCAGGTTCATGGCTGGCCTTTTCGGTGACGACGGGAATGAGTGTGCCCCTCCGGGCGCAGTCATGCACTCCGGATCTTGCGGCCAAATTCAGGTCTCTGGGAGAGCCCGGGCCGGGCCGGGCGCGCCCGTTCCCCTGCGGCGTTATCATGCGTCATCATGAACGCCCGCCCCGCAGTCATTCTGGATGACGTCAGCAAGACCTTCGACTCCGGGCTGCATGCCCTGGCGAGCGTTTCCCTGCGCGCGGCGTCCGGCGAATTTCTCACCCTGCTCGGCCCCTCCGGCTGCGGCAAGAGTTCGGTACTGAAACTCATCGCGGGTCTGGACACAGCCAGCGCTGGCACCGTCATTTCCCCGGCCACGCAGGCCCCGGGAGAAGCTGCCACTGCCTTCGTGTTCCAGGATCCCACCCTCATGCCTTGGGCCAGCGTGTTCGACAATGTCGCCCTGCCCTTGCGGCTCGCGGGGGAGACCCGCGAGATGATGAGAGCCCGCATCGCGCCTGTGCTGGCCACCGTAGGACTAACGGATTTTGCAGGCAGCCATCCGGCGCAACTTTCCGGTGGCATGCGGATGCGCGTGTCCTTGGCGCGGGCGCTCGTCACCCAGCCTCGCGTGCTTCTGATGGACGAGCCCTTCGCAGCGCTCGATGAAATCACGCGCGCGCGACTCAACCAGGATCTGCTCGCCTGGTGGGCTGAGCGACAACTGACCGTGATTTTCGTCACCCACAGCGTTTACGAGGCGGTATTCCTCAGCCAGCGCGTACTCGTGATGGGCGCACGGCCGGGACGCATCCTGGAAGAGGTCGAGATAACGGCGCCCTACCCACGCGCAACCGCTTTCCGTACCTCACTCGAGTTCCAGCAGGCCTGTGCGCGTCTCACGGCCGCCCTCGACCGCGCACAGGCTGGTGTGGCCGCATGAACCGTGTACTGCCGGCGCTATCTCTGATCTTCCTGCTGCTGGTGTGGGAAGGCGTGGTCCGCGGGCTCGAGATACCACCCTACGTACTGCCCACGCCTTCGCTGGTGTTGCTCACCCTGTGGTCCAACTTCGGTTCGCTGGCCGTGAGCTGGTGGTTCACGCTCAAGATAAGTTTCGGGGCACTGGGACTTGCCTGTCTCGGGGGGGTGGCGATTGCCTGCGTTTTCGCACTCTCCCGCCCCCTGGAAGCGGCCTTCCTGCCACTGGCCGTGATGTTGCAGGTCACCCCTCTGGTCGCCATTGCGCCGCTGATCCTCATCTACGTGGAAAGCACGACCGCAGCACTCCTGACCTGCGCCTGGGTCATCGCGTTCTTCCCTATCCTGTCGAACACGCTGACTGGCTTGCGCGCAGTGGACCCAAATCTCGCGGATCTCTTTCGTCTCTACCGGGCCTCCCGGTGGCAGCGCCTGCGCCTGCTGCTGGCGCCGGGTGCCCTGCCCTATTTTTTGGCGGGCTTGCGCATCTCGAGCGGACTCAGCCTGATCGGTGCCGTCACCGCGGAAATGGTTGCCGGTGTCGCAGGACGGGAAACGGGGCTTGCCTCCCGCATCCTGGAAGCGAGCTTCCGCTCGGAAACGCCCAAGATGTTCGCCGCCCTCGTGCTGCTGGTGCTCACGGGCGTGCTGGTGTATTGGGGCTTCAACGCACTGTCGCGCATGGCGCTGAGACAACTTTACGGCGGCGACCTTCACAAGCATTCCTGACCCCCTCGCCCACTTGTATTCAGGGATTCCTGCTCATCCCTGCATATCTCATCGACCCTCCCGTTGCCTGGCTGGTTAGGCTCCCCTGCCCCGTACCGGTACATCGATGGAGAGTTTGGCCATGACCGATCTAACACTCGACGGAAATTTTCAAGCCAACACCCTGACGGGTGCCGGAGGCAACGACACGCTGCGCGGCCTCAATGGCGATGACACGCTGATCGGCAACGGCGGCCATGATCTGCTCATCGGCGGCAACGGGAATGATCTGATCGAGGGTCGTGCAGGTAACGACAGACTGAGAGGCAACTCTGGCGACGACAGCCTCTTGGGTGGCTTCGGTAATGACATTCTCAGCGGAGGGACGGGGAACGACATTCTCGACGGCGGCAACGGTATCGATACCGCCGACTTCTCGGACAAGACAGAGGCGGTGATCGTGGCTCTGGGCGTCGGCGGTGTGGGCACCGCGAACGTTGGAGCGGGCGAAACCGATAGCCTGATCAGTATCGAGAATCTGGTCGGGGGCAGTGCCAATGACACCTTTAGCGGCAACGCGCGCGCCAACAGTTTCAGCGGCAACGCGGGAGACGACCGCCTGCTGGGAGGGGGAGGCGCTGATACCTTGTCCGGAGGCTTGGGTCGCGACCGCCTGTTTGGCGGCGATGGGGACGACACGCTTCTTGGGGGAGCAGGTGACGACACGCTCACCGGTGGCGCCGGGAATGATTTGCTCGAGGGTGGTACGGGCCGGGACCGCCTGTTCGGCGGTGTGGGCGACGACACCTTGGATGGCGGTATCGGTAATGACTTCCTGCAGGGCGGAGATGGAAATGACGCCATCGACGGAGGTGAGGGCGGCGATACTGCAAGTTTTTCAGACAAGACAACCGCCGTCACGGTCATTCTGAACGGTGCAACCCAATGCAGTGTCAACATCGGCGGCTCGCTCGAGAGCGATACCTTGGTCAACATCGAGAACGTGATTGGCGGGACTGGCAATGATGTCCTGTCCGGAGATTCCGCAAGCAACACCTTGAGCGGGGGCGAGGGCAACGACACGCTTACCGGCGCAGGAGGAAATGATGTGCTTGACGGTGGCGCGGGAGTCGATCTCGCCGTTTACACCGGGCGCTCGGAAGATCTCGTCATCACCCTGGCCGGGGCCTCGGACGCCACCTTGTTCGCCGCAACTGTGGCCGAGGACATCCTTCGCAATATCGAGAATATTGAAGGCGGTTCCGGAAACGACACCCTGGTGGGTGATGATTTCGCCAACGATCTCGGCGGGGATGTGGGAACCGACAACATTTACGGCATGGGCGGAGACGACAATATCCGGGCCGGCAATGGAAACGATTGGGTGAACGGCGGGGACGGCAACGACACCATCCAGGGGGGACAAGGCAGCGATACAGCAGACTACGGCGACAAGTCAGCCTCGATCGTTGCGGATCTGGGTACGACCATAGATCTGGGGGGTGGCCGCCTCTACTCGCAGGTGTTTGTGGGCGCGAGCGAAGTGGATCTCGTGCGAACCCTGGAGAATCTCACCGGGGGGTCGGGGGATGACACCCTTGCAGGGGATACTCTCACCAACGTACTGACCGGCGGGAACGGGAATGACACGCTCGGCGGTGCCATCGGCAATGATGTACTCAACGGCGGCGATGGCAATGACATGCTCACGGGAGGTGCTGGCCTCGACAGCCTCACTGGCGGCGCAGGCAATGATCGCTTCGTTTTCGACAACGCCATCGACGCCTTGGGTATCGATCAGATTCTGGTCTTCGAAGGTCGGAGCGTATCCAACGATTCGTCCACCGAGCGGGACAAGATAGTCCTCGATGCGACCATCTTCACGGCAATCAGCGGAAACATCGGGGGGTCACTGTCAGGTGGTGGGGGAGGAGGCGTTTTCCAGAACAGCTACTCTGGGAGCGGCCAAGCGGCCTCTGGAAAATACATTCTCTACAATCCCACCAACGGCAGCCTGTACTACGATGCCGACGGCAGCGGCACGGCATCGAACCCCGAGCAGTTCGCAACCATCGTCGCGCTCAACGGCTCCATCAACGGCACTTCCTTCGAAGTCATCGCCTAGGCGGTCACCGCAACGTCTGCCTACCGCAGTCCCCTCGGGCTGCGGTACGCTGGCAGGCCCCAGCTTGGAGCCTGCCATGCTTTTGCCAAGACTTCTGTTCACGCTCTTGCTCATGTGCAGCGTCACCCTGCCCTGCGCGGCGCTGGACAAGGTGAGCTTTGCCACCGACTGGCGTGCCCAGGCTGCCCATGGCGGCTTTTACCAGGCGGTGGCGGACGGGACCTATGCGCGCCACGGTCTCGAAGTGCAGATCCTCCAAGGGGGGCCACAGGTCAACACCGCGGCGCTGCTGCCTGCGGGGCGGGTGGATTTCCTCATGAGCGGGAACCTGCTGCACGGCTTCGACGGGGTGAAGAATGGCCTGCCCAATGTGGTGGTGGCTGCCATTTTCCAGAAGGATCCGCAGGCACTCTTTGCGCACCCGGGTCAGGGCCATGAGGATTTCAGCGAGCTCAAGGATGCCCCCGTGGCCTTCATCGCCAAGGCCGCTCAGTTCAGCTGGTGGCAATGGCTGAAGTCCGCTCATGGATTCAGTGATGAGCAGCTCAAACCTTACAACTACACCCTCGGCCCCTTTCTGCGCGACAAATCTTCCCTCCAGCAGGGCTACGCCATTGCCGAGGCGCTCTACATCAAGGATCAGGGCGGCTTCGAACCGGTGGTCCACCTGCTGGCGGATCACGGCTACTCCACCTACTCCACCCTCATCACCACCCGGACGGACATGGTCGCCAAGCGCCCCGAGCTGGTACAGCGCTTCGTCGATGCCTCCATTGAAGGCTGGGTGAATTACCTCTACGGCGACCGCAAGCAGGCCAACGCACTGATGCTGGGGGACAATCCCGAAATGACGGAGGCGGAGCTGGAGGGGGCTGTAGCGCTGATGAAGTCGATGGGGATAGTGGACTCCGGGGAGGCCTTCAGCCAAGGCATAGGGACCATGAACCCGGAGAGAATCGCCGACTTCCATGCCCGCATGGTTGAAGCAGGCCTCTACAAGACGGGCGAGGTGGACCTCACCAAGGTGGCCGACTACCGCTTCGTGAACAAGGGCGTGGGGCTCGCGCTCAAGAAGACGCTCGCAACGCAGCCTGAGCGCTGAGCTACCGGGAGGATCCCGGCCCGGCTGGACGCTGCCGCGGGCCGCGTAGTAGTCTGCCTCACCATGCGGTTCCGTATGTCCTGGCGGCACGGAACCCGAGTCGAAAATAACAGGTTCGTACGGGAGAAATTCAATGGAAGTAGGCGCCTTTTACCTGCCTTCGGTCGGCACCAAAGAAGAAATCATGCAGGGCATGGCCGGCAAGCGGACCGACCTCTATCAGCGCATGCTGAAGGAGATCAGCGAGCACTGCGGCTACATGGACGAGAACGGCTACTACGGCGCCGGCTTCACCGAGCACCACTTCCACATCGAAGGTGAAGAAGTCTCCACCAATCCGGTCATCCTTGACCTCTACTTCGGGATGCAGACCAGGAACATGAAGTTCGGCCAGCTCGGCAACGTGCTGCCGTCGCAGAATCCCATCAACCTTGCCGAGAACATCGCGATGGTCTCGCAGATGTTGCAGGGTCGTGTGTTCGCGGGCTTCGCCCGTGGCTACCAGCCGCGCTGGGTGAACGTGCTGGGCCAGCAGGTTGGCCTGCAGGAGCCCGGCGAAGGCGCCGACTACGAGGAGCTGAAGCGTTCATTGTTTGAAGAGCACTTCGACATCATCAGCACCGCGTGGAAGAAGGATGTCTTCAGCTACGAAGGCAAGCACTGGAAGATTCCGGGCAAGCCCATCAAATGGCTGGCGGCCGAAGTCGCGCGCAAATACGGCGCCGGCATCAACGACAATGACGAGATCACCGAGATCGGTATCGCGCCTCCCACCTACAACAAGCAGATCCCTGATCTGTTCATGCCCTTCGCGACCTCGGAGCGTTCCATCTCCTGGGGTATGGAGCGGGGCATCGTGCCGGTCACGATCATGACCCATCCGGATGTGGTGAAGGGTCATTTCGAGGCTGGCATGAAGGCTGCGCAGAAGGCGGGCCGCGACGTGAAGTTTGGCCAGGGCATGGCGATGAGCCGCGAGATCATCGTGGCGGACACGGATGCGGAAGCCGAGGCCTTGGCGCGTGAAGCCGGAGCGTTCATCTGGAACAACTTCTTCGTGCCCTTTGGCTTCAACGCGGCCGTGGCCGGCCCGGGTGAAGGTCCGTTCGATCCGCCGGGTACGTTCGAGACGCTGGCCGAGCGCGGTCTTGTGATTTACGGCAGCCCGGATACCGTCAATCGCAAGCTGGAAGAGCTCCTGAAGCGGCTGCCGGTCGACTACTTCTGGATGTTTGTCTACAACCACATGCCGCACAAGGCATGGATGCGCAGTCTGGATCTGCTCACCACCAAGGTGTGGCCGAACTTCACGGACAAGATTGGCAAGAGCCGCGCGCCGGCCAAGCTCGTGGCCCACGCCTGAGATTGGCCTGAGGCCCAGAGACTGCGGACGGGGCTCCTCCGGAGTCCCGCCCGCTATCGGTCAGGCGGCGCGTGAAACCGACACCGTTCCCGCCGCCTGACTTTCCGGATTGGAGAACATCAGCACCCCATCCTCAAGCGATGCTTCGCGGATCGTCTTGCGATCCAGCAGGTAATTCTGAGTATTGACCCAAGGCTCATGATCACCCTGCCGGGCCATGTGGTCGATGGCACGCCGGATATAACCCGGCGAAAAATCATCGAGCAGTGCACGCGCGGGCATCTGGTGTTCGCTTGCGCGCAAGGTGGGTGTGCACTGGCGCAAGCCCTTGGCATGCAGGTGATTCACCAGGCGGCACACGAACTCTGCCACCAGTTCCGAACGCAGGGTCCATGAGGCATTGATGTAGCCCAGGGTGTAAACCAGATTCGGCACGCCCGAGAACATCATGCCTTTGTACGAATAGGTATCGGGGAAGGATATCGGCCGGTCATCCACGCTGAACGCGATATTGCCGAGCACGACCAGATCGAGCCCGGTGGCGGTGACGATGATGTCCGCGGGCAGCCTCTGCCCCGAAGCGAGTTCGATCCCCTCGGACGTGATGCGGGAGATATTGTCCGTCACCACCTCGGCCTTGCCGCTGCGGATGGCTTTGAAGAGATCGCCATCCGGCACCAGGCACAGACGCTGGTCCCACGGCTTGTAGGCTGGCGTGAAATGTTTTGCGACCAAATCCGCACCAAGTGCCTTGCGCAGCATTCCCAGCAGCTTGTTGCGCACCTTGTCCGGATTCACGCGCGTCTGTTGATAGACATACCGCTGGAACATCACGTTCTTCCAGCGTGTGATGCGGTAGGCGAGCTGCTCTGGCAGCAACCTGCGCAGCCAGCGCGCGACGATGTCCTGCGAGGGAAGTGAGACCACATAGGTGGGCGAGCGCTGCAGCATGGTGACCTTGGCGGCCTTGGTGGCCATCGAAGGGACCAGAGTCATCGCAGTGGCACCACTGCCGATGATGACCACCCGTTTACCCGAATAATCCAGATCCTCCGGCCATTGCTGGGGATGCACCACCTTGCCGGCAAAATCCTCGACGCCGGCGAAATGCGGCGTATGTCCGTGGTCGTAGCTGTAGTACCCGCTGCACACGAAGAGCATGCCGCAGGTATAACGACGGGACTCGCCCGCATGGTCGGTCGTCACCGTCCAGCGCCCCTCCGCGCTCGACCATTCTGCCGACTGCACCTTGTGCCGGAATCTGATGAGACGATCGATGCCGCGTTCGGTGGCAGCTTCGCGCACATAAGCGAGGATGGAGGGACCGTCGGCGATGGCCTTGGGGTTGAGCCAGGGCTTGGAGTCATAGCCCATGGTGTACATGTCGCTGTCGGAGCGAATGCCCGGATAGCGGAACAGATCCCAGGTGCCGCCGATGGCATCCCGTGCTTCCAGAATCAGGAAAGAACGCCCCGGGCATTTGTCCTGTAGCTGGCGCGCTGCGCCGATGCCCGACAGGCCTGCACCGACGATGATGACGTCGTAATGTTCCATGCGAGACTCCCTGATAATCGTGATTCAGCCTAACCGCCTTGGGGGTGGGAGGCCAGCATCCCCGGCCTACGCCCGAAAAGGTCCGGGATGATCAGAAGCCCACGTTGTTCCGGCCTTTCAGGCGCAGCATCTGGCGGGCCTCGTCCGGTGTCGCCACTTCCAGCGACAGCGCCTCGATGACGGTGCGGATACGCTGCACCTGGGCCGCGTTGGTCCGGGCAAGCGTGCCGCGTCCATCCCACAGGGAATCCTCCAGTCCGACTCGCACCATGCCGCCGGTCGCGGCGGAGAGGGTGGCGGTGGGGATCTGGTTGCGGCCGGCACCGAGCACAGACCACAGGTAATCATTGCCGAACAGCCGGTCGGCGGTCCGCCGCATGTGCAGCACATCTTCGAAATGGGCGCCTATGCCACCACGCAGGCCGAACACCGACTGGATGAGCAGTGGTGGCTTGATGAGCCCCCGGTCGACAAAATGCGCGGCCGTATAGAGATGGCCGATGTCGTAGCACTCGATTTCAAAGCGGGTGTCGTTTGCGCTGCAGGATTCCAGAATGTAGGCAATGTCACGAAAGGTGTTCTTGAAGATTCGATCATCACTGTTGGCGAGATAAGGGCGTTCCCAGTCGTACTTGAAGTCCTTGTAGCGACCGAGCATCTCGTACAGCCCGAAATTCATGGAGCCCATGTTCAAGGAGGCAACCTCGGGCTTCAGCTTCAGTGCCGGTTGCAGGCGTTCCTCCACCAGCATGGTTGGGGCACCGCCGGTGGTGAGGTTGATTACCACGTCGCTTTCCGCCTTGATACGCGGGCAGAACTCCATGAAGAGGGCCGGATCCTGCGTCGGGCTGCCGTCTTCGCGCTTGCGGGCATGCAGGTGCACGATGGCGGCGCCCGCCTCTGCGGCACCGAGCGCGGCCAGGGCGATCTCCTCTGGTGTGATAGGCAGCCAGGGGGACATGGTGGGGGTGTGGATCGCGCCGGTGACGGCGCAGGTGATGATGACTTTTCGCATGGGCTCGCTCCGCGGCGGGTCGGGTGGTCAGGAGCCGCGCACCATAGAACAGCAGGCGGGGGACTTCCAAGCCACCGACTCCCGTCTGCCCTCGGCTGCTGGTATGTTTGGGGCCCCCCTGTGACGTTGCTGGAGAAAAGTCATGGAATTCGGCCTCATCTATGAACTCTCGACCCCTCGCCCCTTCACCCGGGAAACCCAGAAGGCGGTCTACGAGAACGCCATCGAGCAGGTGGTGCTCGCCGAGCAGCTGGGTTTCAGCAGCGTCTGGTGCGTGGAGCATCACTTCCTCGAGGAATACAGCCACGCGAGCTGCCCCGAGATGTTCCTCACGGCCGTTGCCCGCGCCACCTCCCGCATACGGGTCGGCTTCGGCATCGCGACCTGCGTGCCCGCCATGCACCACCCGGTACGTTGGGCCGAGAAGGCCGCCTTCCTGGATATTCTGTCCGGTGGCCGCGTCGAATTCGGCACGGGGCGCTCTTCCACCTGGAACGAACTCGGCGGCTTCGATGCCGTGATCGACGACACCAAGAAAACCTGGGACGAATACATCCGTGTCATCCCGCAGATGTGGATGAACGAGCGCTTCGGCTACGAGGGGCAGTTCCATCGCATGCCGGAACGCAACGTGTTGCCCAAACCCTGGCAGGATCCGCATCCGCCGATGTGGGTGGCCGTGACGGCCGCAGGCACGGAGCTCGAAGCGGCGGATCGCGGCATGGGTGCCCTGATTCTCAGCATTGCGGAGGTGGAACGCTGTGCGCCGCGGATCGCCGCCTACCGGGAACGCGTGAAGCATGCAACGCCCGTGGGCGCATTCGTCAATGAACAGATTGCGATTGCCAACTGGCTCTATTGTCATCCGGACAATGCGCTGGCCAAGCAGCGTGGGGACGAGCTCGTCGGTACCTTTGGTTACATGGCGGGTCAGACCATCGAGGTGTCGGAGGCGTACCCGGCCAACAACTACAAGGCGCTTGGCCTGCTGAGTTCGCTGCGGCCGGACCCCGGCGCACCGGACGCCCAGAAGAAGCCGCCGGAGAGCGGCCTGTGCTTCGGCAATCCGGCGCAGCTCATCGAAACCTGTCGCCGTTGGGAGGAGGCGGGTGCCGATCAGCTGGTCTTCATGGTCCAGGCGAGGGAACACCTTCCACAGCAGGACGTGCTCGACAGCCTGAAGCTCTTCGGTCGCGAAGTGCTGCCGCATTTCAGCCGGACGGCGCGGCGGCCGGTGGCGGTGAACGCATGAGTGCTCCGGAGCTGCTCTACGGACAGCGTCCGGCGGGAACATTCGGGATAAAGGCCGCACCGCTCATCAGGGACACCGCTGGCGAAGTGGTATTGAAACGCGTGCAGGTGCATTACAGCCTGTTCGAACTGCCCATGGCGAGTGTGTTGCCGCGCCTGCCGACGGCCCTGCATCCCAGCGTGCCCGCCGCTATCGGACTCACGGTCTGGAAGTGCACGGAAGGTCCTCTGGGCAGTTTTTCGGTGGCCTGGGTGGGAGTCACCTGCCGCACCGGGATCAAGCCCCGTCATCTGATTCATGGGGCATGGTGTGATCGGGAAGACGCTGCCACCTGGCTGCGCTCCCGCTATGGCCTCAACTGCACGCTCGCTGCGATTTCGAGCCTGGAAACCTGGGATCGCGCATGGAGCAAA
>Ga0315909_10000383_pt1 | contig 59363 bp, 51 predicted proteins | sample LakEriMetagenome_11_FD_203527 | JGI IMG/M metagenome (GOLD analysis project Ga0315909, IMG submission 203527) | Freshwater fungal communities from buoy surface, Lake Erie, Ohio, United States - Buoy 2 MA125 | ecosystem: Environmental > Aquatic > Freshwater > Lake | place: USA: Lake Erie, Ohio... | reverse complement strand
GCCATCCTCGCCAAGGCCAATGGAATCATGGGTGAGCACATGGATCACGCGCACCCCCATCAGGGCCGCCATGCGGATGGCACTGCGGGCGTAATCCGAGAATACGAGGAAGGTGCCGCCGTAAGGGATGAATCCACCATGCAGTGCCAGGCCATTCATGACGGCACTCATGCCGAACTCGCGCACACCGTAGTTCACATAGTTGCCCTGGGCCGCGTCGCGCCCCTGGGTCACGCAGCCCTTCCAATGGGTCAGGTTTGATTCGGTGAGGTCGGCCGAGCCCCCGATGAATTCCGGCAGCACGGGGCCCAGTTTCTCCAGCGCGAGCTGAGAGGATTTGCGCGTGGCATTGGCCCCGCCAGCGGCCTGCATTTCCTCCACCAGCGCCGAGCGCGTGGCTTTCCAAGCCTCCGGCAGATCACCCTGCATACGGCGGCTGAATTCGGCGGCAAGCGCGGGATGCGCCCCCAGGTAGCGGGTGAAGAGATCGTTCCACTGGGCTTCGCGGCGGGCACCCTCGGCGCGCCGGTCCCAGGCCGTGCGGATGGCTTCGGGAATCTCGAATGCCGGATGCGGCCAGTTCAGCATTTGGCGCGCCAGGTCCACTTCCGCCGCACCCAGAGGGGCGCCGTGCACGGTGTTCTTGCCCTGCTTGTTGGGGCTGCCGAAGCCGATCACCGTGCGGCAGCGGATGAGGCTCGGCTTGTCCATCTCGGCTCGAGCGCTGGCGAGAGCCGCGGCCACGGCGTTGGCATCATGACCGTCCACGTTCTCGATGACCTGCCAGCCATAGGCGCGGAAGCGAGCGGTGGTGTCGTCCGTGAACCAGCCGGCCACGTCACCATCGATGGAGATGCGGTTGTCGTCGTAGAGCGCGATGAGCTTGCCTAGACCCAAGGTGCCAGCGAGCGAGCAGGCTTCGTGGGAAATGCCCTCCATCAGGCAGCCATCACCCACCGCGACGTAGGTGTGGTGGTCGACGATGGGGAAACCCTCGCGATTGAACTGGGCGGCCAGCGCCCGCTCCGCGATGGCCATGCCGACGGCGTTGGCGAGGCCCTGGCCCAAGGGGCCGGTGGTCGTTTCCACGCCGGGTGTGTGGGCAAACTCGGGATGCCCGGCGGTGCGGGAATGCAGCTGGCGGAAGCGCTGCAGCTCGGAGAGGGGCAGATCGTAGCCCGTGAGGTGCAGCAGGCTGTACAGCAGCATGGAGCCGTGGCCATTGGACAGCACGAAGCGGTCTCGGTTGGGCCAGGCAGGATTGGCGGGGTTGTGGCTCAGCACGTCCCGCCACAGAACCTCCATGATGTCGGCCATGCCCATCGGGGCCCCGGGGTGGCCTGAATTGGCGGCCTGGACGGCATCCATGCTCAGGGCACGGATGGCATTGGCGAGATCGCGACGGGTCGGGGCGGCCGTGGAGGTCATGCTGGATTCACTGCTGTCTTGTTATGGGGCGGGCCTGGCCCCGGCAAGGCAGACCGCCGCGGCGGGGCCGCAACGGGGCGTCATCGGGGGCTGCATTCTAGCCGCATCGAACGATCCGCAAAACCGCGATTTCCCCCGGTCGGAGGCCCGGATCTGCCAGGGAAACCCTCCCGTATCCGCCGCACGCCAGCCCACCATGACCGCCGCCGATTCCGAAGCCGCCCACCCCTGCCCGAGAATGCCGTCTGGCGACACCCGAACCCCGCTGCATGGGGTTTCAGTTTTCAGGTCCAAGCTCAGAAAATGTTTGCAAACCTTTATATATACGATGTATTTTCCGAAATGCGCATCACTAGAAAAACAGCCCCGGAAAAACCGCGCGCACTCGGCTCTGACGTCCCTACCGGGTCGCGGGCCCTCTTCGTCCGTCCGCCGCAGGGTGCACGGGCGGTTTTGGCATGGCGCAAACGCTGGTGATGCTCTTCGATGACGACGCAAACGTTCAGTTGCGAATTCTTTCCTCCCCGTACCCCTGAGGCCCGCGAGCGCCTCGCGGCAACCGCTGCCCGGCTGACGACCTTGAGCCCGGAGTTCTTCTCGGTGACGTTCGGAGCAGGCGGCAGCACGCGTGATCTCACGCTCGAGACAGTTCTCAAGCTGCGCGCCGACCACGGCGTGGAGTCCGTGCCCCATCTGTCCTGCATAGGCACGCCGCGTGAGGAGCTGCGCGCCCTGCTCCGCAGCTATCAGGAAGCCGGCATCCGCCGATTGGTCCTGCTGCGCGGGGACATGCCCTCGGGCATGACGGGCTTCGGTGAGCTGCGCTACGCCAACGAGCTGGTGGCCTTCGTGCGACAGGAAACCGGGCGGGCCTTCCATGTGGAGGTTGCGGCCTACCCGGAATTTCATCCGCAGGCCGTCTCGAGCGCGGCTGATCTGGACAACTTCCAGAGCAAGGTGGAAGCCGGCGCCGACAGCGCCATCACCCAGTACTTCTACAATCCGGATGCCTACTTCCGCTTCGTGGACGATTGCCACGCGCGGGGCATCGGGATCCCCATCGTGCCGGGCATCATGCCCATCACCAATTTCACCCAGCTCGCGCGGTTTTCCGAAATGTGCGGGGCGGAAATCCCGCGCTGGATCAGTCGGCGACTGCGGGATTTCGGCGACGACCGGGCGTCCCTGCGCGCTTTTGGTCAGGAGGTTACGCTTGCCCTGTGCTCGCGGTTGCTCGAGCAGGGCGCACCCGGCCTGCACTTCTACACCATGAACCAGGCGGAGGCGACGGAAGCGATATGCCGCCAGCTGGGGCTGGGAGGCCCCGCAGGACATGTGGCGGGCGCCTGAGGAAATGGCTTCCCCGGACGCCCACGTCCTCATCGGCGACAGCCCCGCCATGCAGGCCTTGCGTGCCACCCTTGCACGCCTCGCCCCCTCGGACTTTCCCATTCTGGTCCAGGGCGAGTCCGGCGTGGGCAAGGAACGCGTCGCGATTCAGCTTCACCGGCGCAGCACACGGCGCATGGGTGCTTTTCATGCGGTCAATTGCGCTGCCCTCAATCCCGAGCTGCTGGAAAGTCAGCTGTTCGGGTGTGTCCGCGGGGCCTATACCGGCGCGGAAAGGGATCGGCCGGGCTTGCTCGAGCAGCTCGATAAAGGGACCCTGCTGCTGGACGAGGTGGGCGAGATGCCGCCCGCGCTGCAGGCCAAGCTGCTGCGGGTGTTGGAGGATGGAGAGTATTACCGCCTGGGCGATACCCGACCGCGACGCACCGGCGTGCGGGTGCTTGCCGCCACCAACCGGGATCTGCGGGCGGCCGTCCGCGCCGGCCTGTTCCGGGAAGATCTCTACCATCGCATCGGCGTGCTGAAGGTGAACGTGCCGCCCCTGCGTGCACGGGGCGATGATTGGCGCCAGTTGCTGCAGTATTTCTGCGCCCTGCACCGGGATGCCTTCCCCGCCTTCACGCTGGATGCTGCCGCCAGCGCACGGTTGGCCGAGCATCCCTTTCCGGGCAATGTGCGGGAGCTGCGCAACGTGGTCGTGCGCCTCGGCATGAGTCATGGCAGTGGGGTCCTGCCGCTCGCCGCGCTGGAGTCGGCCCTCGAATGCATACCACTGGCCGCGCCGCTCGTGGAAGAGGCCCGACCCTGCGACGACGGTGAACAGGTGTTGAGCCCGGGTTTCCGGCTGGAGCGCGAGGTCGCGGCCTTCGAGCTGCGCCTCATCCGCACCGCGCTGGCGCGCACACAGGGCAATCTCAGCCGGGCGGCGCGTCTCCTTGGCGCCAGCCGCACCTCGCTCTACGGCAAACTGGCCCGCCACGGCATCGACGCGATGTCGGCAGGCGTCTGACACGCGGCAAAGGGAGCTGACGATGTACTGCCATCACTTCGGATTCCAGCGACCACCCTTCCGGATCACACCGGATCCCGAGCTGTTCTTCCCGGGCGGCAACCGCGGCGCGGTGCTCGATGCACTGATTTATGCCATCAGCCGCGGGGAGGGCATGGTCAAGGTCGTCGGTGAAGTGGGCAGCGGCAAGACCATGCTGTGCCGGATGCTGGAGCGGGAGATTCCTTCCAACTGCGAAGTGATCTACCTCGCCAATCCCAATCTGGCACCGGACGAGATCCTTCCGGCCATTGCCTTCGAGCTCAAGCTCACCGTGCCGCTGGAGGCCAGCAAGCCCATGCTGCTGCACCTTCTGCACGATTACCTGCTGGCCAAGCACGCCGACAACCGACGCGTGGTGATGTTCGTGGAAGAAGCGCAGTGCATGCCGCTGGCAACGCTGGAAGAGATTCGCCTGCTCAGCAACCTCGAGACTGCGCACGACAAGCTGCTGCAAATCGTGCTCTTCGGCCAACCCGAGCTCGATGGCAAGCTCGCGCAGCATGAGATCCGCCAGCTGAACGAGCGCATCACCTATCGCTTCCATCTCGCGCCATTCAATACCCGCGAAATCCGCGACTACCTCAACGCCCGGGCGCAGGCCAGCGGGTATCGCGGCGAGGAGCTTTTCAGCGGTTCCGCGCTCAGGGTGCTCGCCCGTCATTCACGCGGATTGCTGCGCAGAATCAATGTGCTGGCAGACAAGTCGCTGCTGGCGGCGTATTCCAGCGGGGCCACGCGCGTGCGCGGGCGGCACGTGGCGCTGGCGGCGCGTGACAGTGAATTCACCGGTGCGCGCGCAGCAAAGCCGGTGTTGTGGCCGTGGCTGGCCGGCACCACCGCCGGATTGCTGATCGCCTTGCTGGCCTGGCAAATGCCCGTGCTGCGGGACTACCTGGCGGCCCAGGACTTCGCTTCACCCTCATCCGCACAGCGCGCATCCGACTTGTACGGGAACGCCTTTGTGAAAGAACCAATCGTGTACGCCGATCTGAGCGATTTCTCCCTGGCCCTCGCCGCTGCGGAGCCGATCGACGCGCACGGAGGGTCGACGGGTGGGAGCGATCCGCTGTTGCTGGCGCTGGAGCGACTGGATCGCCTCATGGCGCCGGGCGCTGGTGGATTTGTCCACCCTGCCGGCAGCGATGCACATGCGCGCTGATCTCCGCAGACTCGCGCGCCGCGGGGCCAGCGTGCTCGCGCTGTGCGCGCTCGCGGCCTGCGCACGCATGACGCCGACGCCTCCCCCGGTCTCCGAAGGTCACTTGTCGCAGGCCGATACGGTGAAGGCGGATCCGGCCATCCCTGCCGTCGTGGCGCAGTCGAGCTATTTGCCACCGCCCCAGCCTCAGCCGGCGACGGAGCGCTACACGGTGGTGGTGAATGATGTCCCGGTGCGCGAGCTCCTGTTCGCACTGGCGCGGGATGCCGACATGAACGTCGACATCATGGGCGAGATCTCGGGCAACGTGACCCTCAACGCCATCGAGCAGACCCTGCCGCAGATCCTTGATCGCGTGGCCCGTCAGGCGGGACTGCGCTACACACTGGAAGATGACACGATCGTGGTGGAGGCGGATGCACCCTACTTCCGCACCTATCAGGTGGGCTATGTGAACCTGGCGCGCGACACCGACACCACCGTCAGTGTGGCCACCCAGGTGGCCACGACCGGCGAAGGCGGCAACCAGGAGGAGCAGGGTCGCAGCAACAATCAAGGCGCCGGCGGGGCTGCGGGCAATGGCACCAACAGCTCGGGAACCAGGGTCAACTCACGCTCCAGCAACCGGTTCTGGGAAACCCTCAAGAGCAATATCCTCGGCATTCTGGGCGAGCCGCAAGAGGGGGCCAGCGCGTCGAACAATCTGGTGATGAACGCGGAAGCAGGCGTGATTTCGGTCAAGGCGACCGGCAAGCAGCATGCGCTGATTCAGGATTTTCTCGATCAGGTTCTGGCCAACGCCCGACGGCAGGTATTGATCGAGGCCACCATCGTGGAGGTGACGCTGAGCGACCAATACCAGGCGGGCGTGGACTGGAAGATTCTCACCAACAGCAGCAAGGCGGGCTTCAGCTTCAACCAGCAACTGTTGGGCGCCGTGACCGATGGCGTGATCGACAACGCGGTCTCCGCCTTCACCCTGGGTTACAGGGATCCTGATGCCAGCGGACGCCTGGTGGAGACGACGGTGCGCCTGCTGAGCGAATTTGGTGACACCAAGGTCCTGTCCAGCCCGCGCCTGATGGTCATCAACAACCAGACCGCCTTGCTGAAAGTGGTGGAGGAGCTCGTCTACTTCACGCTCGATGTCACCACCACCGACACCACCCTGAATACCCAGGGACGCTATTTCGTGGAGACGGAAGTGCACTCGGTGCCGGTGGGTCTGGTGATGGCAGTGACCCCGCAGATCTCCGACAACCAGGAAGTCACGCTCACGGTCCGCCCCACCATCTCGCAGAAGATCGGCGACGCCATTGATCCTGGCCCACAGCTCGCCAGCCAGCTCAACGGCGCAGGTGGAGACGAGATCACCAACACCGTGCCTATCATCCGCACCCGTGAAATGGAATCTGTGCTGAAGCTCATCAACGGCGAAGTGGGTGTGCTGGGTGGCCTGATGCAGGATGAGGCCAGCACTGGCAAGCGCTCCGTGCCCGGGCTCGCGAAGATCCCCTTCATCGGTGAGACCTTCTTCGATACCGACGAGATGCGCAGCCGCAAGACCGAACTCGTGGTCTTTCTGCGCCCCGTGATCGTGGGTGACCCCAATGTGGACACGGATCTCAAAGCCTATGAGCGCTATCTTGCCCCGGATGCCCGCAGCCAACGCTGAGTGGGGCGAGGCGAGCTTGTCCCCATGAGCCTCCTCATGGATGCCCTGCGACGGGCAGAGGCCGAGAAGCGCGCGGCCGCTGCGCGCCTCGAGCGCGCCGCGCAGGCGGATGCTGCGCCCGAGACCTTCGAGCTGAGCCTGGAACCGGCGCCTCCCTCGGGGGACAACCGGGCGCCGGCAAGCATCACAGGTGAATTCGCGCTGCCCATGGACGCGAGCCAGCCTCCGGTGACGCGAAGCTCCGAGGCAGGAGACGAGGACGCGACCCTGGTCGATGAGCTCGCCCTGCAGAGCCAGACCCTGGGCGGCAACCGGCGCGCCGACGTTGCGACCCTGGGGCGCCCCGAACTGGTCACCCCTCACACCGTCTTCATCGCCAGCAATCGGCGCAGCTTGAGTCGCTACACCGCAGGACTCGCGGTCGCGACCACACTGGTGGTGGCGAGCCTGGGTGTGCTGAGCTGGCGTTACTACCGCGCGATGACTCCGCCTCCTTTGATTGCAGCACCCCAGGAGGCTTTGCGCACGGAGCAGGCCTTGAGCGCGGTCATCGAAGACGCCGAAGTTCCCGCAGAGATCGTGTTTCCCGCCAGCGCGCCGGTGGAGGCTGTCGTGGAGGCTGTCGTGGAGGCGCCCGTGACAGCGACTCCCGGTGCATCAGCCGCGCGCCCCGCCGCAGCGCCGGATACCGCACAGCCCATGCCCATCGAGGCAGCGCGCGCCGTTCCGGATTCAACTGTATCCACCCCGGCGTCCGAACTGACTGCCGCGTCGAATCCAGCCACCACACCAACGCTGAAAGACCAGGAGCTTGGCAATGGCGATCTGCGCATAGAACGCAGTCGGCCCTCACACGATGTGGTAGCTGCCCGCCTCGCGGCGGCCTTCGCGGCCTTCGAGCGTGGGGATTTTGCGCTGGCGCGGCAGGGCTACACCACGGTGCTGGCCAATCACCCAGCGCAGATCGATGCCCATCTCGGCCTGGGTGCGGTAGCGCTCGCCACCAACCAGAGTGCAGAAGCCCACGAACACTATGCGCGCGTGCTGGCACAGACACCGGAGCATCCCGTGGCCACGGCCGCCATGTTCCTGCTGGAGGGGGGCAAGGGCGGCTTCGCCACCACCGGTCGCGTGAAAATGCTGATCGACAGGGGGTTGGACGCTCCCTACCTGCATTTCGCACTCGGGAATTTCCATGCGCGCGAAGCGCGCTGGGGTGATGCACAGCAGGCCTATTTCGCGGCCTTCACCGGGCAGCCGCGCAATGCGGATTACGCCTTCAATCTCGCCGTGAGTCTTGATCATCTGGGGCAACGCAAGGCCGCGCTCGACTTCTACCGCAAGGCACTCGAATTACGCGGCCCGCGCAGCGCCTTTGCCGCCGAGAATGCCGCCGCGCGAATCGCGGCCCTGGCCGACTCCTGAGCACGCAGTCGCCATGAACACTCCAAGGCGCGCCCTGCGCATCGGCGAACTTCTGGTCCAGAAAGGCGTGGTCAGCCAGGACCAGATCCGCATCGCGCTCACCGAGCAGAAACGCAATCGCGATCATCTGGGCAAGATTCTGGTTCGTCTCGGCTTTGCGACCGAGGCAGTGATTCTCGACGTGCTGGGAGGCGCGCTGGGGCAGCAAAAGGCGGATCTCTCCAAGGTTGTGGTGGATGGGGAAGCCATCCGGCTGATTCCCAAGGACATGGCACGGCGCTTCCACCTGCTGCCGTTGACCTTTGAGGCCAATCAGAACCGCCTCACGCTGGCGATGGCGGATCCCTTCAACGTGGTGGCACTCGATCAGATCTCCGCCCTCATGGGGGCAGATGCCGAGATCGTGGCGCTGATGGCGGGCGAGGCGGAGATCGAGAAATCCATCGACCAGTTCTACGGCTTTGAGCTGTCCGTCGACGGCATCCTGCAGGAAATCGAAACCGGCGAAATCGACTACGCAAGTCTCGACGCGGATACCCAGGAATACAGCCAGCCGGTGGTGCGTCTGGTGAATGCGCTACTGGCGGATGCCGTCAAGCGTGGCGCCTCGGACATTCATTTCGAGCCGGAAGAAGGCTTCTTGCGTTTTCGCTATCGCATCGATGGCGTGCTGCGCCAGATTCGCAGCCTGCACAAAAATTACTGGTCCGCGCTCGCCGTGCGCCTGAAGGTGATGTCCGGCATGGATATCGCGGAAACACGGGCGCCTCAGGATGGGCGCATCACGCTGTCGCTCTCCGGGCGCCAGATCGATTTCCGCGCCTCCACCATCCCCACCGTCCATGGTGAGAACATCGTGCTGCGCGTGCTGGACCGGCAGAAGGGCATCGTGCCCATCGAGGGCTTGGGACTCGATCCGGAACTGCTGCATCTGCTCAAGATCATGGTCGCGCGGCCGGAGGGCCTGCTGCTTGTGACCGGGCCCACCGGCAGCGGCAAGACCACCACGCTCTACAGTCTGCTGAACCACCTGAACAACGAGACGGTCAACATCATGACCCTCGAGGATCCGGTGGAGTATCCCATGGGCATGATTCGCCAGACTTCGCTCAACGAAGCCGTGCGGCTCGATTTTGCGAGCGGCGTGCGTTCGATGCTGCGCCAGGATCCGGACATCATCCTGGTGGGCGAGATACGCGACGAGGACACCGCGGCGATGGCTTTCCGCGCTGCGATGACGGGGCACCAGGTATTCTCCACCCTGCATGCCAATTCGGCGCTCGGCGCGATTCCCCGACTCATCGACATGGGCGTGCGTCCGGAAATCATGGCCGGCAATGTCATCGGGATACTCGCGCAGCGCCTGGTGCGGCGCCTGCGCCCGGAATGCCGGGAGGCCTACAGTCCATCGCCGCTTGAGCGGCGCATCCTGGGAGTGGACGAAGACACACCGGTCACCCTCTATCGCGTGGCCCCCGAGCACCGGCACGCGGAACACCAGGGCTATGGCGGACGCGTCGCCGTGATGGAGCTGCTCAAATTCGACGACACGCTGGATGAGATGATCGTGCGCGGTGCCACCGTGCGCGAGCTCACACAGGCGGCCTGCGCCCGGGGTTTCGTGCCGCTGGCGGAAGTCGCGATCCGGCGTGTACTTGATGGCACCACGTCGCTGGACGAAGTGTCCCGGGTGGTGGATCTGACCGAGCGCCTGGGCTGATGTTCCTCGCCGAGTCAGCCTGATGGAGACCTGGCGGTACAAGGCGGTCGATCAGCGCGGACGAACCCTGCGCGGCCGCATTGAAGCGCTCAATCCGGCCGATCTCGAAGTCCGCCTGGGCCGGGCGGGGCTCGATCTCATCAGCTACGGGCAGGTGCGTGTTGCCCATTCCTTTCTCGTCGATCGCGGCATACGCACAGTCGATCTGATCACGCTCTGCTTCCAGCTGGAGCAGCTCATCCGGGCCGGGGTGCCCATCGTGGAGGCGCTGAGCGATCTGCGCGACACCGTGGATCACCGGCGGCTGCGTCAGGTGACGGCAGCGATGGTGGAATCCATCGAGGGTGGAAAAAATCTGTCGCAGGCCATGGCGGACTTCCCCGGCGTGTTCGACTCGGTCTTCGTGAGCCTCGTGCGCGCGGGGGAGCAGAGCGGCCGCCTGCCGGAGGTCATGCGCAAGATCATCGATAATCTCAAATGGCAGGACGAACAGGCCGCCTACACCCGCAAGCTGCTGCTCTATCCCGCCATCGTCACCTGCGTGGTCTCGGGCGCCCTGCTGTTTCTGATGCTGCAGGTTGTGCCACAGCTCGTGAGCTTCCTGGGCAACATGGGTCAGGAGCTCCCCCTGCAGACACGCGCGCTCATCGCGACCTCGAATTTCCTTGCCACACACTGGCTGGCCTTGTTGCTGGGGATTTTGGCAATACTGACGGCCGTGCCCATCATCCTGCGCCTGCGGCCCGGCAGCGCACGTCATTTCGATGCCTGGAAACTGCGCCTGCCGCTGATCGGCCCGGTGTTGCGCAAAATCATCATCACGCGTATCTGCAGCGTCTTTTCCATCATGTACACCTCCGGCATCACGGTGCTCGAGTGCCTGCGGACCGGTGAAGAAGTGGCGGGTAACCGGGCCATCCGGAGCGCCCTGCGCGAAGCTGGCCGCCGGATTGCGGACGGCGGAGGCATCAGCGCGAGCTTTGCCGCCACCGGGCTCTTTCCGCCGCTGGTGGTACGCATGCTCCGGGTGGGCGAAAACACCGGTGCCCTCGACGAAGCGCTGGACAACGTCACCTACTTCTTCACCCGCGATGTGCGCGAGTCTGTCACCCGCCTGCAGACTCTCATCATGCCGGTGTTGACCGTGGTGCTGGGACTCATCGTGTTGTGGATCATGTCCGCAGTGCTCGGGCCGGTGTATGACCTTTTCACACACATCGAGATCTGAAGCCATGCGGCGCGCAAACATGGAGACACACCCGTGCGCTGGCTGAGGGGCGATCCACGGGTGCTGTTGCTTGGCGCGGAGCGCGCGCTGCTGTTCGTGACGGAACAGGGCAGCGTGCGGCACGCCTATGAATTCGCGATGGATGCGGCAGGCCTGGCGGCTTTCGGCAATTACCTGCGTCTGTCTCCGGGCAATCCGCTGCAGGTGCTGGTGGATGTGGTCGAGGAAGAGTATCGCCAGGACACTGTGCCGCATGTGTTTGGCGGGGACAGACGGGCTATTCTTTCGCGCCGGTTTGCGCGCCTGTTCCGGGGCACGCCTTACTGTCAGGCCATCCACCTCGGCCGTGAACCGGATGGGCGGCGCGATGACCGGGTGCTGCTCACGGCACTGACTCGACCGGAAGCGATTGCGGGTTGGGTCGAGCAGATACTCCAGCACCAGGTGCCACTGGCGGGAATCTATTCCCTGCCCTTGCTGAGTGCCGCCTTGATCCCACGCCTCGGCGCCAATGCCCACAACGTGCTCTTCATCAGCGTGCAGCAGGCCAGCGGATTGCGCCAGACCTTCTTCCGCGACGGAAACTTGCGCATCAGCCGACTCGCACCCATGCCACGTGCGGGAACACTGCCTTATGCGGATTTCGTGCTGGCGGAGCTGGCCAAGCTGAAGCGATATCTGAACAGCCTGGCGCTCGCCTCACGCGAAGGTCCGCTCGCCATCTACCTGATGAGTCACGGCCCTCTGCTTGGCGAGCTCGAGCAGCAATGCCGCAACACCGAGAACGAACGCTATTACCTGGTGGATACGGCAGATCTCGCCGCGCAACTGGGGCTGCCGGCGAGTGCGGGCAACGCGGCCAGCGACAGTGTCTTCGCCCAGCTGCTGCTGACCGCGCCCCCCAAGGTGCAGTACGCGCAAAAGGATGAAACACGCTTTCATCGCCTGTATCGACTGCGCAATGCCACCTTGGTCGCCAGTCTGCTGATGGCCATGGTAGCCGCCAGCTGGAGTGCATTCAGGTTTTTTGACGCAGTGGGCCTGCGCCAGGAAGCACGCGAAGCCGCCCACAAGACAGCGTTCTACACCGAGCGGACCACACTTGCGCGGCAGGCCTTGCCCAGAACCTCGGTTGATCCAGCCGGCATTCGCATGACAGTCGCCGCGGTAAAGACACTGCGGGAGTTGCAGGCGAGCCCTGTATCAGACCTCGCCCTGCTGGGGAACGCGCTGGCCGAGCACCCGGCCATCCGATTGGATGCGCTCGCCTGGCAGCGGCACTTCAAGCCGGAAACCCTGGAGACAGAGCAGGCCGTAACCGCTGCTGCGGATGATGCCTATTTCACGGTACTCGTCGTTGATGCCCATCTGCCGGGGTTTGTCGACGATTACCGTCAGGCCATGGAAACAGTGGATGCACTCTGTGCCCGGTTGAGGATGCTGCCGCGGGTGCGATGGGTGGAAGTGAGTCGCTATCCGCTCGATCTGCGACCGGACGCAAATGTCGTCGGCTCCACCACACCGCATGGTGAACAGGCTGATGGCAGCTTCATGCTGCGCATCGTGACAGGAGCGGCCCATGCAAAGGAATGATCTGAGAGCTCTGCGGGGCGCCGCCGGCGTGCTCGGGCTGTGTACTGCAGTGTCTCTACTGCTGGTTTCGGCCAGCCACTGGTTCTGGCGCGAGGCTGACCGCGACTTTCGCGAACATTTCCAGCAGTTTCGTGCGGCCAGTGAGCAATATCTCGCCATTGACGAGGACGAGCGGATCATCACCGAGCAGTATCCGCGTTTTCGCGAGCTGCTTGCGGCGGGGGTCATCGGTAACGAGCGACGGCTGGACTGGGTCGAGACGCTGCGTCAGGCGGATGCAGCACTGAATCTGCCCAGCATCGAATACCGGATCGAGGCCCAGCAGTTGCTCACGCCCGATTTTCCGATTGAGACCGGCCGTTTTGAACTGCGCGCGAGCGACATGGAGCTGCAGCTCGGCTTGTTGCACGAAGAGGATCTCGCGCGCCTGCTCGATTTCATCACCAGCCGCGGCCATGGCCTGCCCAGCGTGGAGGAATGCGAGTTGCGCCGCGAGAGTGAAACGGTGGGGGCAAGCCGGTCATCAGACGGCGCCAGATTACGCGCGCGTTGCCGTCTGCGCTGGATAACCCTCGCCGAAGCGGCCGCCGGAGACACCCCACCATGAACCGTTGGCTGTGTTTGCTGACCATCGGTCTGTTGACCGTGCACGGGGCAAGTGCCGACCCCATGGGACGACTCTTCTTCAGCGCACCCGAGCGGGCAGCACTGGATGCCGCCCGCAATGCCGCCCTCGCACCGGCATTCGAGATCACCGATCGCGCCACGGGCAAGAAGGCGCCCGTCCCTGAACCCCATGCACCACAGCCGCCCGTCAGTCTGGAGGGGATCATCACGCGCGAACGCGGACCGGCGACGCTGTGGCTGGACGGCGCGCCGCAAGAAGCGGAAGACGCGGCAGGAGCCGGCATGCCACTGCGCGTAACCCCCAAGGCCGTGGAGATTTCTCCGGGGGATGGCAAACCCGCAGTGCGCGTGAAGCCCGGACAGACTTTTGATCCCGAGACCGGTGCGGTTTCGGAAACCGGTGCTGCGCCGGGCGCGGTCCCGTGACTCCATGCGGCGCACCCGGGGCTTTGTCAGTCTTCTGGTACTTCTCGTGCTGCTGAGTGCAGGCAGCGCACTGCTGCTGCGTGCGCTCAACCAGCGGACCACCGCGGCTGACCATGCGGCGGCAACAACGCGGGCGGCGTTGTCCGCCGCGCGCGAGGCACTCCTCGGTTACGCCGTGCGCTATCCCGATACGCCCGGGGTAGTGCTGACCGCGGGCCCCGGGCGTCTGCCCTGCCCCGATACCCGGCTCGATCGGGGCGATCCGCTGGGCGCGGCTGACTCACCCTGTGCACAGTCCTCGGGCACCGAAACAGGTCGTTTCCCCTGGCACACCCTCGGGCTGCCGGAGTTGCAGGATGGCAGCGGTGCACCGCTGTGGTATGCGGTCTCCAACAATTTTCGCGCCCATCTCACCGGCGCCATCAACAACGAGACGCGCGGCACACTCAAGCTGGATGATTGCGCGCGGGAGCAGGACATCGTCGCGCTCATTATCGCCCCGGGTGCAGCGCTGGAGGGACAGAATCGCCGTGGACCGGTGTTTGATGTCGCGGCATTCCTGGAAGGCGAGAATGCCAGCCGCGGGGATGGCTGCTTCAGTGGCCAACGGGATGTCGCGCACAACGACCATGTCCTCGCCATCACGCGGACCGAACTCATGCGCGGGGTGGAACAGCGGGTACTGCGGGAGGTGCGCAATGCGCTGCATCGTTACACCGTGGCGCATGGCGCCATGCCGTGGCTGAGCCCTTGGCAAGCACCTGAGGGCCAGTCCTGGCTGAGTGAGCCGGGCATCACACGTGGTCAACTGCCGCTGCGCAGACGCGAGGCGAGCAGTGCGAATCCGCACGCCGTCGGCGGTTCGACGTTTGCCTTCGCGGCGAATTTCGCGCTCGGCTGGACCCTGCCTGCAGCAGGCACAGTGGTGCAGGAGGGCGAGTTTCCGCCGCTTGAGAGTTGCCTGCGCAGCAGCGCATCCCTCGACTGCACCAGCGGCATGGCGCTCTCCTCCGCAGTCGATCTTTCCGGACCGGTGCAAGGTTTAGCTACGGGAGAATGGCAGCAGGGCCAGTGCAAGGCGCAGCGCACCGGCATCCTTGCCTGTGAAGCCACACGCCTCGTGCAAAGTGCCGCCGGTGAGATGCTGCGTCGTATCTGGACGGTCGTGCTGACCCGCTGGCCGCACGAGATGACGGCGCCTTCAGCCACCTCCCCTCGCTTGCAGCATTTCCGGCGTGCCGACGCGAGACTCGGCAGTGAGGAGAGCTTGGAGATTCGGCTGCGCGATGAACTGCTGAACGGCACGGAGCCGGCGCGTGTCCTGGGTTCCAGCCGGATGGTGTTGGGGGCCGGCGCTCAGATCAGCGCTTTCGCGCTGGAAGGTGTGCCCTTCGATCTCGAAGTGGACGATGAAGACATCATCGATCCGCGTGATCCGGTGCTGGATCCGGTACCCGACACCGTGGCGGCCACCCGTCGCTCGCCCGGTGAACTGCCATTCTGGCTGGTGTCGAACCGCTGGCATGAGCAGTTGTTGGTGGCCTGGGCGCCAGCCTGGGCGCCCGGAGCAGAGGGCCGCCCTTGTGCCGAGTCCTCCCAGCCGTGCCTCGAAATCGCCACGCGTCGTGCCGATGGCAGCCCCGCCCTGCGCGGTGCCGACGTGGCGGTGGTGCTCGGAGGTCCTGCACTGCGTACGGGCCCACTGGCGCAGCAGCGTCCGGCCGCTGTTATCTCGGATTTCTTCGAGGGGGCGAATGTCCTGCCCGGGCGCCTGCTGGAACGGCAGGCGCGCAGTGTGAGCTTCAATGATCGGTTGCTGATATTCGAACCCGGGGCACCGTGACATGAACCTGCAACGAACGCGCGGCTTCACCTTGCTTGAGATCACGGTGGTGCTGCTCATCATCGGCTTGATGATCGCAGGCCTTTTCGCGCCACTCGAAACCCAATTCGAAGCGCGTGATCGTCGCCAGACCCAGGCGCTGCTCGATGACATCCAGACTGCACTGCTCGGCCATGCGCTCACACACGGTCGCCTGCCCTGCCCCGACACGGACGGTGACGGGCTGTCCAATCCGCAGTGGAATCCGCTCGAACCGATCACCAGTGGTGCTTGCGCCCAGGGCGTCGGCATTCTGCCGTGGAGCGAACTCGGCGTGCCCGGCACCGATGCCTGGGGCAATCGTTACACCTATGCCGTGAGCCAGCCGGAGTTCACGCGCCCAGACACTGACGCGCTCTGCAACGCCGGGGATGAGGCCGGGCCGCACTTCGACCTGTGCACCCGCGGTCGACTCAGCATCAAGAGTCGGGGCGACGCACCCGCCACCGCGGGTATCGAGAGCAAGGCGGAGCTTGCGACATACGCCACTGCGGTTCCGGTTGTAGTGGTGTCGCATGGCCGCAATGGCAGCGGCGCCATGTCCGGTGAAGGTTTTGTGCGGACTGCACCGACAGGCGCCGACGAAGCCGAGAATGCAGATGCGGATGCCATATTCATGACGCGCGGCTATTCACGCGGCGGCGCCGGATGTGCCGATGATGGGAACGAAGCCAGTCCCTTGTGCGAGTTCGATGATCTGGTGATCTGGGTGTCGTCCAGCGTGCTTGCTGCGCGCATGGTGCAGGCAGGCAGACTGCCCTGAGTCCATGAACCCATGATCCCTCACACGACTTCTCCGCTGCTTGGTGTGGCGCGACTCGGCCTCGTGGAGTGGTGGCGAACGCGCTGGCCCCGGTTGCTGGTGCTTTGCATGGCGGCGGCGGGAGGCATCGGGATCTTTGCCGAGGCGCTGGCAGTGACCGAGAGCGTCGAGATACGCCTCACCCTGCAGGGGGCCGCGACGCGCTTCCTCGTGGTTACCGCTTTTGCGCTTCTCCTTATCGTCAACACTGTGCGTGATGCCAACGACGGCGTGCTCGACTTCGTGCTCGCCAGACCTGTGGCGCGCTGGCAGTGGTGGTTGGGCAAGTTCCTGTCCTGCACGCTGGTTGCCGTGCTCAGCGCAGGCGTGTCCGCGCTACCACTACTCGCCGGTGCCGCACCGGTATCGGTGATCGCCTGGGCAGGCTCACTCGCGTGCGAACTCATGGTGATGGCGGCGGCGGCCTTGACCTTCGCGTTGGGACTGCGTCAGGTGACGCTCGCCTTCGCGGCCACAATGGCCTTTTATCTGCTGTGTCGCGCGATGCAGAGCTTGGTGCTCCTGAGTCGGGACGCCCTGCTGGACACAGGGACCCTGCTGCATTCGGCGCTTGGCGCCGCGCTGCGCGGCCTCGCCCTGCTATTGCCGGATCTGGGTCGCTACACGCAAAGCGCATGGCTGGTCGGTACCGGCCCCGGCGCGGGTGAGCTTGCGTTCATCCTGATTCAGACCTTGCTGGGCGCAAGCCTGCTTGCGCTACTCGGGATCATCGACTTCAGCGCCAGACGGCACTGAGGAATGGCGCACTCCCGGTCACCGCACAGTCCAACCACTCACTGTCGTGCGCGCTTGCCGGCGCTCGCGCTGTGCGTGCTGCTGGCCGGACATGGCGTGTGGCGGGCGTCGCTGGAAACCGCGCCGGTGCGCGTGCGTGAACTTCCAGATGCGCCTCCGCAGTCCTGGCTCGCGCTGGCTGCGCTTGGAGATCCGCTGCCGTTGTCACGAATCCTGATGCTGTGGCTGCAAGCCTTCGACACCCAGGCCGGCGCACGGCTCGGCCTGCGGGATCTGGATTACGCACGCGTGGAAGCCTGGTTGCGGCGATGTCTGGACCTGGCCCCCGAAGCCCAGTATCCGCTGCTGGCGGCCAGCCGTTTCTACGCGGAGGTTCCGGATCCTGTACGCGCGCGCAGCATGCTCGATTTCGTGAGCACGGCCTTTGCCGAAGATCCGGCGCGCCGCTGGCCGTGGCTTGCCCATGCAGTATTTGTCGCCCGGCATCGACTGAATGATCCCGCCCTCGCTCTCGTCCATGCGCGGCAGTTGGCGCAGGACAAGAATCCCGGCATCCCGAACTGGGCTCGCCAGATGGAGATCTTCGTGCTGGAGGACATGGGTGAGACAGAGGCTGCCAAAATCCTGCTGGGCGGGCTGCTCGAGAGCGGAAAGATTACCGATCCGCATGAAGCACGTTTCCTCGCGGAGCGGTTGGCAGCGATGGAGCACAGCAAAAATGCACCGTGAATCCCAGCCGCCGGACTGCTGAATTGAAAGCAATTGTGTCTGTGCTGTCGGGAATCGGACATGGATGACGAGATCCGGACAGTCGACCCGTGTGCTGTCATAGAATCCGCCCATGAAACAAGGCGCGGGGACATGGTCCGGTTCATGCAGAGCCGGATCTCCCATCCACCATCCAAGCGAGTGACTCTCATGCACAAGCGTCTTCAACAAGGCTTCACCCTGGTCGAGATCGCCATCGTCCTGGTCATCATCGGCCTGCTGCTCGGCGGAATCCTGAAAGGCCAGGAACTCATCACCAGCGCGCGGGTACGCAACCTCGCGGATCAGAATTCCGGGATTCAGGCTGCCTACTACGGTTTCGTGGACCGGTTCCGGCAGGTGCCCGGCGACTGGCCTGCGGCGAATGCGGCCCAGGCGATCCCCGGTGTCACAACGGGAGGCAACGGCAACGGCCGTCTCGACCGCGCCACTACCGACTGGACCGAGGCACTCGCCCTGTGGGAGCAGCTCTCCAAGGCGGGCTTCATCCAGGGACCGTACATAGGGGGTGACAGCGCCCCCACCGCGGCCAACAGCAATATCGCCCCGCGCAATGCCTTCAATGGCTTCATGGTGCTCTACCGCTCGAATGATTATCTCGACACCGACAGCACCCCGCCCGACAGGCTCAACCTCACCCTCGGCCGCGGCATTCCCGTGAACGTGATGCGCGAACTCGATCTCAAGGTTGATGATGGATTGCCGCAGTCCGGGGTCATGCGTCACGCACTCACCAGCGGCGCGACCTTTGGCGAAATCGGCCAATCGGTCGCAGGCTGTGTGGATACCGGGGAAACGCCTCCCATCTGGAACATTGCGGGCAATGAGGAGATGTGCAACGCGGTCTATCTCTACTGACCGCAGGCGGTAGGCGAGGATTCACGCGGATGCCGCCGTCCTTGCTCAGTTTTGAGGGTGTCAGTGTCAGCTTTGGCGCTCAGGAAGTTTTCAGTGGGCTGAGCTTCCAGCTGAATTCCGGGCAGTCGACAGCACTGCTCGGTTTGAACGGGGCGGGCAAGTCCACCCTGCTGCGCCTGGCTGTGGATTTGCAGCGCCCGCGCGCGGGCACTGTGAGCTTGTCCGGCATGCCGGTGGCGGATCCCGCAGCGCGAACCGACGTGGCCTGGTTGCCCGAGCGCTTCACCGCACCGCATTACCTGCACGGTCGCGAGTGGCTGTCATTGCTGCTGGCACAACACGGACTCGCCTATTCCCATCCGCTGGCCGTGGCCGAGTGCGCACGTCTGGATCTTGCTCCGTCCGTGCTGGATGCGCCGGTGCGTCACTGTTCCAAGGGAATGATGCAGAAGCTGGGCCTCGCGGCCTGCCTGCTGTCCGGGAGTCAACTACTGCTGCTGGATGAGCCCATGAGTGGGCTGGATCCGCGGGCCAGGCGCCAGTGCCGCAATCGACTGCTGGAAGCGAAGGCGGAGGGCCGTGCTCTCTTCATGAGCTCGCATGAGTTGGAGGACATACCTCTGCTGTGTGAGCGGGTGCTGGTACTGCACGAAGGCCGACTGGTCTTTGATGACACGCCGGCCGCCCTGTGCGCGCTGCATTCAAGCGGCAAGGCCGAGGAGGGGCTGCTGCAGCTGCTGGAAAATTAAAGTTCCCGGGGCTTCAGGTCGCTGATAGTCCCATCATGAGGAACCACGTCACATTCCTGGCCCGAAAAGCCTCCATCAGGAGAACCGCGCCACACCCATCCTGTGGAAGGGTGACGGGCTCAGGTATTCGCACCTGCCTCGGCGTCGATGATCTCGAAATCGTGGGTCAATTGCGCGGTCTTGCCGAGCATGATGGAGGCCGAGCAGTACTTCTCGGCGGACAGGCGGATCGCCCGCTCCACCACGGCCGGCTTCAGATTCCGGCCCGTGACCACGAAGTGCAAATGGATGCGGGTGAAGACCTTGGGGTCTTCGCTGGCACGTTCGGCTTCCAGTTCAGCCCGACAGTCGACCAGCTCCTGCCGTCCCCGCATGAGGATGGTCACCACATCGAACGCGCTGCAGCCGCCCATGCCAACGAGCAAGAGCTCCATGGGGCGGATACCGATATTCCGCCCACCTGCGGTAGGAGGGCCATCCATCACCACGGCATGACCCGACTCGCTTTCTCCAACGAAAGAAACACCGTCGATCCACTTGATGGTTGCTTTCATCCCAAGAGCCCTGACTTCGCAAGAACAACAGGGCCAGTACTTTACGCCAAGCCCAACGGAAAAGCGTGGCATGCCATCGGCGCCACTTCCTCCGTAATACGATAGAACGAAGAGGTCCGTGACCATGCAACACAGCAACATCGAGACAAAGGCCCGGGAGCGCATTGCACCTCCGCCCGGCCAGCCGGCGATCAGTACCGCCGCAAAGGTGCTGGCTTCGGCTCGGGAGATCCAGGCAGAGACCTCGCTCCAGCGGTTTCTGGAGCACTGCCACCGCAAACACTACGCAGCCAAGACCACTCTGGTTCGGCAGGGCGATCCATCACACGATCTCTTCTACATCGTGAAGGGTTCGGTCACCGTGCTGCTGGAAGATGATCAGGGACGCGAACTGATTCTGGCCTATCTCAACGCCGGGGATTTCTTTGGCGAAATTGGTCTGTTCCAGGAAGACTCCTATCGCACGGCACAGGTGCGTACCCGCACGCAATGCGATATCGCACAGATAAGTTACGAGCGGCTCAAGTCACTGCCCTCACTGATGCCGGACCTGACGCTCGCCGTCGCAGCCCAGTTGGCGAACCGCCTGCGTCGCATGAACCGCAAGGTCGGGGACCTCGCCTTCACGGATGTTGCCGGACGCATCGCCCGCGCCCTGATTGATCTCTGCAAGGAGCCGGACGCCATGACCCACCCGGATGGCATGCAGATCCGCGTGACCCGTCAGGAACTGGGGCGCATCGTGGGCTGCTCGCGGGAGATGGTTGGTCGGGTACTGAAGACGCTGGAAGAGCAGCACCTGCTCAGCGTGAGCGGCAAGGCCATTGTGGTATTCGGGGTGCGGTGAGGGAGGTGCAGCCTATGGAAAGCACGTTGACAGCAACCCGAGTGATGTAATCCCTACCAAGAGGCGGTCGGCACGACCTTACTTGCCATCCTGACGGTTTTAGGCGAAATAGGGTGACTGTCACCGATTTTCGGCAAGGAGGCCCGTCATGCCCAGCTATACCAGCAATGCACTGGATGCTTTGGTTTACATCCGGAACGATCCCGGGTATCTCACCTTCCGGTGGAATTTTGCGCAGGAGGTCGGTCGCCCGATCAGTTCCCTGAACAGGATCGGGGAAGCGGTCAGCCTCACCTTCAGTTTTCCGGCCACCAAGCCGGTCTATGCCGTCAACGAGTTCGAATTCCTGCCCCTGAATGAGGTGCAGCAGCAAGCTGTACGCAAAGTCCTCGCTTCCATCAGCGCGGTTGCCAACCTCCAGTTCACCGAGGTCGCAGGCGTCGGCCAGATAGTCTTCGGGCAATCAGAGCAAAGTGGCAGCGCAGGCTATGCCTACACGCCGGGTTTTTCCTATTCGACTACAAATTCCATCATCCAATCGGTCACCGAGCTTCAGACCTCCGGCGACGTATGGCTGAATCGCGACGAAAATCTCAACAGTGCGGATTGGCTTCCGGGCGGTGATGGCTACGCCACGCTCATCCATGAGATGGGACATGCGCTGGGCCTGAAGCATCCGTTTGAAGCACCCGCCAACGGGTACTGGCTGGATCCCGCGCTGGACAATGAGCGCCACACGGTGATGTCCTACGCTTCGGCGCCCAACACCACCCTCATCGTGGTGCAGGGCACGAGTTCGAGTTATTCGTGGACTACCTTCAATCTCCGCCCCAGCACCCTGATGCCGCTGGATATTGAAGCTCTGCAATATCTTTATGGTGCGAACACCACCTACCGTACAGGGAACACCAACTATAAATGGGGCGTCAGCCCCGAGATTCTGGAAACGATCTGGGATGGCGGTGGCAAGGACACCATCGACTGCTCCAACCAGACGCTGGGCTGCGTGATTGATCTCCGCGCCGGTAACTACAGTTCCATCGCCATCCGGGCCACGGATGCTGAGAAGCGGGCGGGTCTCGACCTTCCTGCATTCTTCATCTCGCCCCTACCCCCGGACACCTATGATGGCCGCGACAACGTAGCCATCGCCAAGGGCACGGTAATCGAGAATGCTATTGGCGGCGCGGCTGTCGATACGCTCATCGGGAACCAGGTTGCCAATGATCTGAAGGGCAACGGGGGTGACGACACGCTCATCGGAGGTGGCGGGGCGGACATTCTGAATGGGGGCCCCGGCAACGATCTCATGCGTGGTGGGCCTGGCAACGACACCTACCACGTGGTGCAGGTGGGAGACAAAGTCGAGGAGCTGCTGAACTCCGGCCTCGATCTCGTCTTATCCAGCCGGCTCAACTACACGCTGCCCGCCAATGTGGAGAACGGGCGAGTCATGCTCGCCGCAGCGGCCAACCTTACCGGCAATGGTCTCGCCAACACGATCTTCGCGGGCCTCGGGGACAACATCCTCAAGGGCGGGAATGGGATCGACACACTCTCCTATCGGTATGGCGCGGCTCCCGGGGAGGGCGTGACGGTCGATCTTCAGCTTGCCACCGCCCAAGCGACCGGCGGCTCGGGAATGGATACGGTCACGGGCTTCGAGAATCTCACCGGTTCACCCGGAAATGACTCGCTCACCGGCAATGGACTCGCGAATACACTCAACGGTGCCTTGGGGCAGGATGTCCTGCGGGGCGGGGTGGGCCAAGACCGTTTCGTCTTCGACAGCCCGGCAGGCCCCGCGCACGCGGATGTGCTGCTCGATTTCACCCCCAGCGCCGACAAGCTGGTGCTGGACGATGACATCTTCACGCGGTTTACAGGGACTGGCACTGGGAGCAGCCTGGCGGCGGGCAATCTGCGCATTGGCAGCAGCGCGCTCGATGGGGACGACTATCTCGTCTTTAATACGACCACCCGGATGCTCTTCTACGACGCGGATGGAAACGGCGGCGGGGCGATGCTCGCGATCGCAGAGGTGCGAATTGCCGGCTCGACTCCTCTCTCGGCGACTGATTTTCTGATCGTGAGCTGAGCGGCCTGCTGGCGAGGCATGGGATTCGGACGGAGCTGGCTGAGGGTCGCCTGCGGCGGGTACTCGCGGATTACCCGCATCGCCGTTATCCCCGCACCAAGGTGCAACGATATTTTGGAATTTCTGGGCGAGCGCATGAGCGGGTACGGATTGGCCGAGCCTGTAATTTGAGTTTGGTAGGAGAAGCCGACAGCCCCGTATCAAAAGGAGGCCTAGCGCCAATCCTCACGGCTCGCAGCCATGAGTTCCGCCCACGCGTCAGGGGGATTGCCGCGCTCGAGCATGCGTTGGAAGACCAGGTAAGGATCGCTCTTGCTACCGGCGGCGCGCAGGGTGTTCTCGTCGTTGACCCAGGCGAAAACGATGATCCGCGTTTTTGAGTCGAATCGAAAAAACAAGCGAAACCGCCGACCTATCTTTGCGCGCCTCCAATGCCGATATTCAGGGCCCATGGTATTACCGAGCCGGTAATCATCCCGCCCTGGTTCACCGGGAACCACCTCGAATATCAGTTTTGACAGGGCAGCGAAGAGTCTGACATTCGCATTCGATTCAAAGCCCTGCGGGTCTTGGGTCCGAGCCCGTTCAGATGCATCGCGGAGCCGTTGCAATTGTCCGATCAGGCACGCATGAAAGAGGAGGGTCCAGCCGTTACGCTGGGTCACAGTTCAACGTGACCTTCAATGTCTTCTGAGAGATCAGGGGACTCGGACTGCGCTGCCAGCAGGGCTTGCTCTAGCGCCTGCGGCAAGATCGCGAGCTGACGTCCATTGCGGATGTCGTTTTCCAGAAGTTTCAGGAAGGCACCAATGGCCGGATCCTGATGGGAGGTGTCATCGACCCGGGTCACGACCACGTGCGAGTCAGACAGGTCGAAAACAATCTTGCTCCCACAGTCCACCCCAAGAGCTTCACGGATGGATTTGGGTAATGTGACCTGGCCTTGCAGACCGATCGTGGCAACCTCACGCAGACTAGACATGACGTTCCTCCTGACTGTCCCGAAGAAAGGTAAGGAATACTCAGGGGTTTAGCAATCGAAGCTACCGTCCAGGTGGATGGATCTTGTGGGCGCAAATCAGAAAATGGTGGCTACGGGTGGACTCGAACCACCGACCTCAGCATTATGAGTGCCGCGCTCTAACCGGCTGAGCTACGTAGCCATTCGCAACAGAAGCGGACCGCCGACATGGCCCCGTGGGTGTGGGGTCGAAGGTCGGCCCGGGTGGCGGCTTGCTCGGCGTGCTGTGCGCACACCGCGGTTCCCTCATTGCGGGGATCTCTCCTCCCGCCAGCCCGTGCATTCGAGGCGCGCGATTGTCGGGGAATCCGCCCGGGAATTCAATGCACCCGGCAGGGCTGCCCTCCCCGCCCGCTCAAAACTGGTAAATCAGGCTGAACACGCTCTCGTGGCGGCTGTTGTTGCCGGAAGGTCCCCAGAGATCGCCCAGCTGCCAAGGCCCGATCGAACTGCCGCGCACGCGCCAGAACAGATTCTGCTGGAAACGCAGCATCACGTGGTTGGACAGCAGGTAATCCACGGCCAACTGGTTGTAGGCGCCGGTCGAGCGCGGATCCAGCGCAAACACGAACCTCGGCTGCAGCAGGCCGGCATCGCCATAGCTGGTGGACGCCGCGAAGGTGATGACGAACTCATCCTTGTCCAACCGGTCGTTGTTCACGCTCACGAAGCGGTCAGGGAAAGTCTGGCCCCCAAGGTTGGCCTCGAATACCCCCGGAATTCCACGATAGAACTTGCTGTAATCAAGATACCGACGCCAGAACACCTGCGATGACAGGAAGAAGGTCCGCTGGCTGTTGAGGCTCTTGATCCAGGTGGGACGATCCACGGCCAGCATCACCACCGAGCGGCGCGCTTCCTCGAACTGATCCTGTTCCGGATCCACATCCATCGGCGCACCCGGCGCGATGGTCACCGGCACGCCGGTCGTGAACACGCTCTCCATGCGGAACACCGACTGGGTGTAGCGCTCCTCCGAATAGTTGGCCGTGAGGCCGACCAGATGGTAACGCGGGTTGACCGTCTCCACCTCCGCCCGGAAGGTGTTGCCGAAGACTCCCGAGCGGTCGGTCAGGAAGCGGGCTCGGGTATCGGTATTGAAGCCATTGAAGTAGTTCAGGCTGAACTCGATATCTTTCCAGATTGCCTTGAAGCGCAAACCGCCTTGGGCGTTCTCGAAACGTCGACCGGGGCTGCCGTCGTTCACCCGCAGATCAAGATCGAGCAGCTGCCCACCCACGATGGCGGAATTGGCCACTTCGCGCAGCCCCGTGCCGTTGAGTGCCCATGGTCGCCGCGGGTCGGTGGAGACCTGGTTGCGCTGCACGTCCCACGGAATCCAGACAGCCTCCACGAAGGATTCATCAAAAGGCCCGAACTTTCCGATGTCGTAAACACCGCGCACCATCCACAGCGGCACGCGAATGTCTTCCCAGGACTCCCAGCTCCAGTGCCAGGTGAGATCCAGCGGATTGATCACATCGAGTGCGCGGAAGTTGTCCGTCTCGCCCCAGACCACCTGCTGGCGGCCGATGCGCAGCGAAATGGGTGGCAGCAGCAAATCGACGAAGGCTTCGCGGAGCTTGAATTCAGCCTCGCCGGGATGGTCGTCGCCATTCTCGAAGCTGTCGTGATAGGAGCCCCGGATGTCGTAGATGGAGTCATAGACCCCGCGACCCACCACGGTGAGCGTGGCTTCCTCCAGGCGTCCGGTGTTGAAACGCCCGAAGGCCGTGCTGTCCTTCAGGAAATAGTATTTGCCCTCGATCTGCGCGGTATTCCGCTGCATCACGAGTTCCGTCGTCTTGAACTCGGGTTCACGCAGGATGTTCTGGAAGTTGACGAAGCCTTCCAGTTCGATCTCGTCATTGATGGTGACGATGGCGTCCGCCTCTGGCGCAAGCAGGGCTTGCCCCAACAGGAGAACGCACGCAGCCCCCGCTGCGTGGTGCTTGAACATGCTTTATTCCCCCTCGATGGTCCGGCCACCGCACGGAATCGTGGGTGGCTTACTTGTTTTTTTCAGTCCGGCCTCAACGCCGGCCACTGATCATGTTGCGCAGTGAATAGAACTGTTGGGCCCTGGCCTGCGAGAACACGCGCTTGTTGGTGAAACAGTGCGTGATGGTGGCGTGCGGCTTCTTGGCATTGATGTCCGTCTCACCCACATGCAGGAAGACGTGGTGCCCCACCGACTTCGCGTAATCCTGCTTGATGTAAGGCGCTTGCTGCGGGGGCTCGTCGTCATAACCTTCGGAATACTTCAGCCAGTGCTGGCTCATGCGCAGCATCTGATTGTCTTCGCGGTCGAAGGCGAACATCCACAGCGTAAAGTCCGCCTCGGTATCGATGAAGATGATGCGATGGCTGTAAGGATGGTCCGGTGACTTGGGTTCAGTCATCACCACATGCGCCTCGCGCACTTCCCAGCGTGCCTTGTTGGGCACCCACAGATGCGGCCCACCCACTTCCGGGTTGTCCTTCACATTGATGGTTGCCAGCACCTTACGACGGCCGAGATAGGTCCAGTTGTTCTCGAACACCTTGCCGCCGAAGCCGTTCATGTCCTCGCGGATCATGTCCATGCCCATGAGCTCACTGGTGCGCTCGGACGCCAGAGTGCGACGCGGTTTGCGCTGCGCGGGCATGTAAAGCCAGCCCGAGTCCTCCCGCGTGTGGTCGAGGTAGGTGATCTGCATGTCCTTGGCGCCCGCCATGTCGCGCGGGGAGCGGAATTCCATCACGCGCTTGGATTTCACTTCTTCATAGCCGGGAACGAGGCAGCGTTCGCCCAGCGCGTAGTTGGCGTTGGTGGAGATGTACTCGAGCTTGCGGTCGAGCTTGCCGTTCTCCCCCCGCAGCCACGTCACCATCGGCATGTCGAAGTCGTGCTCGCCGGGACGCCACAGCATGTTCCAGATGGCCTTCTGGGCCGCCTGGGGATCATCCGGCGAGATCTCGGGGAAGGGCGAGCCGCCCCCGGTGAAGCCGCGCAGCACTCCCTGATCGTCCAGATGATAGTCGCCCTTCATGTCGGCACCCCAGCCCGGTGGCTTGGGGTAGTGAGCGGTAGCGGCGATTTCCATCTCCATGCCGTCGAAGAAGTAGTAACCCCAGGCGGTACGCGGGATGAGAGGCTCCAGGGCTTGGCGATCGGCTGTCGTGACGGTGGTCCCCGCTTTGAGCGCGATTTCCGCAGGAGCGTTGTCTATCCACTCGCGCAGGGCGAGGTAACTCATGTCGCCTTCCGCGGAGGCCGGGAGAGGGAGCGTGCTCGAAAGCGCCAGGAACACAGTGGTGAGACGTCTCGCCACACGGAAACGGGGATTGCTGGTCATGCTGCCGAAGCCTCGACTGGGAATAGCCATACCCCCCATAGTACCCATCGAAATGGAACGTTCCAATACGGTGCGTGGGTGACTCAGTCGTTTTCGTCGAGAAAAGTGATGATTTGTCGGATTTCTCCGATCAAATCCTTCGGCACATGCGGCGGCAGAAACTCACCCACCACGCGTTTGTCAGGCGCGACCAGCAGGATGGCCGGCGAATGATCGAACCAGTAGTCACCTGAGTCGTCTGTGGTGATGCGCGTGAAGTCCGCCGCAAGCTGGCGGGTCAGCAGATGCAGCGCTTCCGGGGTTCCTGATGCAGCGCGGAAGCTCGGGTCGAAATGCTGTACATAGCCGCGCAGCACCTCCGGCGTATCCCGCTCACCATCAACCGAGACGAGAAACACCTGGGCCCGCGCATCGAAGGCAGGAAAGTCACGCAGCCCCTTGCGCACCTCCTTCAGCACCGCAAGGGTGACCGGGCAAATGTCCGGGCAGTGGGTGTAACCGAAGAAGAGCAGCGTCCAATGCCCGGTGAGAGATTTCTCATCAAAGGGCTGACCCTGTTCATCGGTGAGGGTGAAGGGTTCAAGCCGGGGCGGGTTGGGCCACAAAAGACCCGGCACCTCAGTCGGTGAGGGTGCGGGTAGCCCCTCAGTTTGCCAAACTCGACCCGCGAGGAAGGCCCCGATCATGAGAGCGAGCAACGAGCCTGCCCGGGCCAGACGACCCGTGAGGCCCGGTTGATTCTTCTCCTTCATCAGGGGTGTTCCTTAGCAGCGCAACCAAGGAAGGATAGATCAATCGGACCCCATGAGGGGTGAGGTGGTCGCCGTCGGAGTAGACAGGGACCCCTTTCTGTATAGCTCGGCAGTACTCACTATCGGGGCAAAGCAGCGGAAATGGATCCCAGAGTTGGACCGCGGGATAGCGCGCGACCAGTTCTTGCAGGATCCGCATATGAGCGGCACGACGCGCCAGCAATTCATCCCGTTTCCGAACGAGTCCTGTCTGACATGAAGGTTTGCCAGCGAGCCAGGGATCCAGGCAGCGCCACACCCGCTGCGGGAACACAGGTAGCGGCGCCGTGATGATGACGCGCAGCCCTTTCGCCAGCAGGGGCTCCAGCCATTGCCAGGCTTCCTCTTCCATGAGCGACATTGTGGGTAGGACGGCATTTCTGTCCTCATAACGGTTCATCCGCAGGCTGGAGAGCAGGACCCAATCCCCGGGGGCGGCGCGCGACAGGAGCTCCAGTATTCGTGTCTTGTCGAAATGCCGGCAGTCGACCGGCTTGACCGAACGCATGGGACGGGTGACCAGCAGGTAGCCGCAGCTGGGCTTGGCCAGCGAGGTCACGGTTATGCCCTCTCCGGTCAGATGCTCGAATGCGGGCGCCAAGTGCATGGTATGGGAATCCCCCAGCGCAAAGAGGCGCCCACCTCGTGGTGGCGGCGATTCCTCCGAGTAACGGCAATCTTCGGGTTCACGCGTATCGATGAGGCCTTCATCCTTGTGAGTCACGGAGCATGGCGAGTCCTTCGTAGTCCATTCCCTCCATATCAACCCCCACCGCCCGCTCATTTTGGTGACCTCGCTGAAGCTGAGATCGGCGCGCGTCTCCCACAAGACCCAACCGACAGAAAAGCCAGACAGCATCAGCAGGAGGCTGGCGGCAAGCGCGCGGGCCGAAGGCGCATGCGTCAGCCACGCTGCGTGGCGTGTGGGCTGCTCCACCCAGCGATAGGACAGCACAGCGAGCACCAGCGAAAGCGCCACTGCAAGAATCCGCGAAGAGGTGGACTCAAGCTCCAGCGTCCAGCGCAGGCCCACAAATACAGGCCAATGCCAGAGATAGAGCGAATAGGACATCCTGCCGATCGCCACCATGGGCGGCAGGCTCAAGACGCGAATCCAGAAACCAGTCGAGCCATGGCTGCCTGCGCTTACGAGCAGAAGAGTCCCTGCGACCGGCAGCAGCGCGCCCGGCAAGGGCATGGCGATTTCTTCCGTCGTCTGCAGAGCAAGCGCCAGCAGCACGACCCCCAGTGTCGCGAGGCTGGTCACTCCCCATGACGGTAGGCGACGCGGCTCCCGGCTTGAAGCCTGTGCCATGCACAGCAGCGCGCCGCTCGCGAGCTCCCAGAATCGCGTCATCACCAGGTAGAAGGCGAGATTCGCGTCCTTGCCCTGCAGCCAGATGCACGCGGTAAGCGAGAGCAGCGCACACAAGCCAAGCGGGAGGAGTGCCCACGTTCGCGTTGTGTCCCTGCGCCGCAACCACCAGAACACGAGCGGCGGCGTCAACAGGTAGTACTGTTCTTCGATGCCAAGCGACCACGTGTGCAGCCATGGGTTGAGGTTTGCAGGCCCGGCGAAATAGTCCGCGCCAGACAACAGCAACGCGATATTGCTCGCGCCCACGAAGGCGTAGACACCCGTCAGGAACTCGGGATTTTCGCCCCACGGCGGGATGGGGATGAACAGTGCATACAGCAGCAAGCTTGCGCCGAGCATGACGGCCAGTGCCGGGACGATGCGTGCGATCCGTCGCCCGTAGAATCCGATGAGGAAACGGGAAAGGGTTTCTCCTTGCCGCTTGAGCAGCGAGGCCGTGACGACATAACCGGAAATGACGAAGAAGACATCGACCCCCGTGAAGCCCCCGGGCAGGAGTGTGGCGTCGAGGTGAAACATCACCACCGCGATGACGGCGATGGCACGCAAGCCATCGATATCCGGACGATAGGCGGTGGTGGTGGAAGGCATGCGTCCTCAGCGGCACCGTGAGAGGCAACTTGAGGAAGTCCCCCGTTTCCGGATCAGCCCTCCCGGGCGGCGGGAATCACATGGATGGCGGCACCCCTCAATCTGAGGGCGATGGCACTGCCTTCCGTCGGCGAGAGCCTGTCTGCCAAGTGCCGTGGCAGGGTCATGGCGAGCAGCGCGCCTGCGGCATCCGGCACCTCGAGCGTCATGCGCACGCGATCACCCAGCGACAGATAACGACGCACGATTCCTCGGACCGGATTGTCCAGACCGTCAGGCAGATGGGCTTCGTCAGCCTCGCGCTCGGCCCGGGCCGCGAGCAGCAGCACACCTTCAGCGGGCAGGCAGGCTGTGGTAACAGCACCCTTTGCCACGTTCATCTGGCGTTTGACCCGCAAGGCGATGGCGCCCCATCTCAATCGGGTGTGATCCGGTTCATGTGCCTCCACCCGCACCTCCAGCAGGTTGCGCAGGCCAACGAGGCGCGCCACATCCAGACTCTCCGGCTCACGCATCAGCGTCAACGGCGGCCCCGACTGCAACGAGCGACCTTGCGAGAGCAAGGTCATGCGATCGGCGAGCATCACTGCCTCTTCCAGATCGTGGGTGACAAGAATCACCGGCATGGCGAGTTCGCGGCGCAGCTCCGCGAGTTCACCATAGAGTTTTTCCCGCGTGGCACGATCCACGGCGGAGAACGGCTCATCCAGCAACAGCGCCCTGGGTTCGCGCGCCAGTGCGCGCGCCACAGCTACCCGTTGCTGCTGCCCACCGGAGAGCTGATGGGGTCGGCGGTGTTCCAGGCCCTGCAGATTGACCTTGGCGAGAAGAAGAGCGGCCCTGTCCTGCGCATTCGCGGCACGTCGATCGGGCAAAGCTTCGCGCACATTGGCCAGCGCCGAGAGATGCGGAAAGAGCGCATAGTTCTGGAACACCATGCCGATGCGACGCGCAGCCGTGGGGGTCGCCTGCCGCGCTCGAGTGTCCAGCCAGGTTTCACCGTTGCAGGTGATCCGCCCTTCGGTTGGAGTGTGCAGGCCTGCAATGCAACGCAGGACGGTCGACTTGCCACTGCCTGAAGGGCCAACCAGAGCGAGTACCTCGCCTGGTCCGCAGGTCAGCTCCACCGCCAGAGGGATAGGCGCCGCCTGATGCAGTGAAACCCGCAGGCCAGCTTCGTGCTCAGTCATGGCGTGCATGCCGCAACACACGGTTGAGGGCGAGGTACGAGATAGCGATTGCCGCCAGCGAAATCGCGAGCAAGGCGGCGGACATGGTGGCCGCGCCTGCGGTGTCAAAGGCCTGCACACGATCATAGATGGAGATGGCGAGCGTGCGCGTCTCTCCCGGAATGCTGCCGCCCACCATCAGCACCACACCGAACTCACCGAGCGTGTGCGCAAAAGTCAGTACCGCCGCGGACAGGATCCCCGGCCAGGCCAGAGCCAGCTCGATGCGCCAGAGTCGACGCCAGGCCGACATCCCGCAGCAACGCGCAGCCTCGCGCACCTCGGTCGGGATGGCTTCGAAGGCCCGTTGCATGGGTTGGATAGCGAACGGCAGGTTGAAGATGAGAGACGCGATCAGGAGACCATCAAAAGAAAACACGAGCTGCCGGCCCGCCAGCGCCTGGTACCACTGGCCAAGCTGGGAGTTTCCGCCCATGGCAACCAGCAGATAGAAGCCAAGAACGGTGGGCGGAAGCACCAACGGCAGGGCAAGCGCGGCCTCCACGAGAACCTTGCCGGGAAATCGGCGCCAGGCGAGCACGCGGCCCAGCCACACACCGATCGGCAACAGCAGGCAGAGGGTCGCGGCTGCGAGCAGCAGGGAGAGCTTCAGTGCGTTCCAGTCCATGGGTGCGTTCAGGGCTGGGCCGGCAGCTCAAAGCCGTAGCGCGCCAGCACGGCTCTGGCCTGCGACCCCAGCAGCCAGGCATGAAAGCGGCGGGCGACAGGACCGGCAGACTTCATCAGCACCATGCGCTGACGCAGGGGGGCGTGGTCGTCTGCGGGCAGGAGGATCACCCGGATCTCAGGCGCGAGACCGGGCGCGCTCGCCAGAGACCAGGCGCTGATGCCGGCATCCACACTGCCGGAGAGCGCGAACTGGGCTGCTTGTGCGGCGTTCTCTCCCAGCACGAGACGCGGTTCCAGGGCCTCCCACAGTCCTTTCGCACGCAGGAGTTCCTCAGCCCGCTGGCCGTAGGGAGCGTGGGCGGGATTGGGGATCGCGAAACGGCGCACTTGCCCCGCCGCCACGGCTGTCGCAAGCCCTTCCAAATCAGTATCGGCGGAGATATTCGAATTGGCGGCAACGAAGAGCGCGAGGCGTCCCTCGCCGTAGAGCTGCCCGTCATCCACCGTGAGATCTGCGCGCGCCAGACGCGCGACCAGAGCCTCATCCGCGGACAGGAAAAGCTCGAATGGCGCCCCCTGCTCAATCTGGCGCGCGAAATTTCCGGAGGAGCCGAAAGCGAGACGCACCTCGTGCCCCGTTTCGTGGTGGAACGTGGCAGCCAGCTCCGGTAGCGCAAATTGCAGGTCAGCCGCTGCCGCCACTACTGGAACACGCGCCTGTACCGGGCTCAGCGCCATCAACACGAGGAGTGCCAGGAAGACCCGGAGACAAGACAGGTGGCATAGGGGGAGCAGGCGCGTCATGTGTTCGATGCTAGCCAGCGTGGGGGAACCAGACAATTACCACGAGCAAGCCGCTCCCCCCTCGGCATAAATCCGAACGAGCGTCTGGAGAACGATCTCGAGACCGTGACGGTGTCTGCCGGTGTTCGCTACCGATTCTGGTAGACGGTAGCCGATTGAAGGCTCCCCGGGGTCACTCCGGGGAGCTTCCTCGGAACAAGTCCCCATTCTCCGGGGATTGAAACCCACGGGCCTACATCCTCGCAGGCGCACTTCAAGCCTGTCACTGTCGGCCGCTAACCCGAGGGAAGTCTCTTTCCTCACCCCGGGTATGGCCGCGCCTCACATCACCGTCATCTTGTGCACGCTGAACCGCGCCGTGAGCCTGGCCGAGACGCTCGCGAGCTTGAGTCGCATGCTCGCCAGATCCCTGCACCAAGCCGAAATTCTGCTGGTGGACAATGGCAGCACGGACGCCACTTCCACGGTGCTGCGCGATTTTGCAGCGACTGAGCCTGGCGTGCGCCTGCTGCGCGAGCCCCGCTGCGGCCTCTCGCATGCGCGCAATCTGGGACTTGCGCATGCGGAGACCGAACTCATCGCGTTCGTGGATGATGACGTGGATTTCGAGGCTGGTTGGCTGGATGCGGTCGTGGACGGCCTCCATCAGCAGCCGGAGACGGATGTGCTTGGTGGCCGCACCGACCCCCGCTTTCCCGGCCCACGACCCGACTGGTTCTATGACCGTCTCATCACCTGGTATGGCTGCTCCCGACTCGGCGAGCACTCGCGCTGGATGCGCCCACAGGAATTTCCCTATGGCGTGAACATGGCTTTCCGCCGCGAAGTGTTACTGGCCTCGGGCGGGTTCGCGACAGATCTCGGACGTCGCGGAACCAACCTGCTTTCGAATGACGAAACCGAGCTCTGCAGGCGCCTCAAGGCGGAAGGCAGGCGCTTCTGGTATTGCGCGGAAGCACGCCTCCATCACCGCATCGCGCCCGAGAGACTGTCACCGGCATGGGTTCTCGAGCGCCACTACTGGCAGGGGATCTCCGATGTGATCATGGAGCGACGACTGCGGGCAGCAGGCGCACAGTCATCGCGCGAGCCTCTCGGCTCGCTGCTCACGGCACTGCTGCGTGCGAATACGGGTGGACGGATATCACTGCGCCATTTGTGGTGGCATTCGAGACGGCAGTCCTTGCCGGCACGCGCGCATCGCGCCTATCTGTGGGGTCGTTTCGTACAGACCCTCAAGGAGGCATTGCGTCGGCCTTGAATCGCACGCGGCGCGCCGGCAGCGGTCCTGCGCTTTCAGGTTGCTACGGTTGCTGGCGCTCCAAGCGCACAGCCTGCAACAAGTGCTGGGCGGCATCGGTGTTATAGCCAAGGACTTCGAGCACATGGCCGCTCAGCTGTAAGGCAGCTTCCAGCGTTTCCGGCACCACCTCCACTGCGCCATGTTTGCGCAGCACCGCGGCGTGCTGCGCATCCCGCGCACGCGCGAGCACCGGTAGTCCGGGCTGTGCGCGGCTGATGCGCTCCGCCATGTCCGCCGCAACCCCGGGATCATCCAGCGTGATGACCACCGCCATGGCATCCCGGGTCAACTTGCCGGGCAGGAGGTCGGGATGGGTGGTGTCACCGAAATAGACACTGGCGCCGCGTGCGGAAAGTGCCCTCACCCGCGCGGCATCGCGGTCCAGGGCGAGGTAAGGGATTCTCTCCCGATCAAGGATGTCTCCCAGCAACTGGCCCACGCGGCCAAAGCCGGCAATCACCACATGACCGGACAGCTCAGGCATATCATCCGGCGCTGCCTGGAGCTGATCCTGCGTGCCCGCGAGGTGCGAGGCCAGCCAGCGCCCCAGGCGCGCTACGGCGGGTGCACTCAGCATGCTGAAACCGACCACGATCAACATGAACTGTCCTACTTCCTGCGGCAGCAGGGCGCGGGTAAGCGCAATGCCGATGACGATGAAGGCGAACTCGCCGCCCTGGCCGAGCAGGAAGCCTCCCTCCACCGCCGTTGGCCAACGCACGCCGAAGAGGCGCAGGGCACCGGTCGCGAGCACTATCTTGATCACAAACAAGCCAAGGATGGACAAGGGCACCCACAGTGGCTCCGCGAGCAGGGCGCGCACATCGATGCCCATCCCTACGGACAGGAAAAACAGGCTGATGAGCAATCCCTTGAACGGCTCGATGGTGACTTCCACCTGATGGCGAAAGGCTGTCTCGGCCAGCAGCAGGCCGGCGAGAAAAGCACCCAGGGCAAGCGAGAGGCCTGCCACCCAGGTGAGGGTGGCGGTGCCGAGGGTCACCAGCACGATCAACGCCATGAAAGCGTCCGCCTGCTGAGTGGAGGACACGCGATGGAACAGTGGCTGCACCAGCCGCTTGCCCAGCAGGGCGATCGCGCCCACCGCGACGGCTGCTTTGGCGGCGGCCAGCGCCAGGGCCTGCACCAGCGCCATGCCACTTTCCTCGCCCACATGGTCAACCAGCACCAGCAGGGGCACGACCATCAGGTCCTGCATCAGCAGAATGGCGAAAGCGACACGCCCCACCGGGGTTGCGATGGCATGGCGCTCGGCCAGCAACTGCATCACGATGGCGGTGGAAGACAAGGCAAGTGAGAGACCCAACACCAGTGAGGCGGCGCCGGTATTGCCGAAAGCATAAGCCAGCGAGCCAATGACGGCGGCGGTCACCAGAATCTGCACGTTGCCGAGACCGAATACCCAGCGACGCATGGACCAGAGCCGCGAGATCGACATCTCAAGGCCCAGGGTGAAGAGCAAAAACACCACGCCAAATTCCGCAATGGCGCGTGTGCCCTCGAGATTCGTGATGGTGAAGTGCCGGAGGAATGAATCCGGCGCCGTGAGGCTGCCGAGGCCATGCGGGCCGATGATGGCGCCCATGATGAGGAAGGCGAGTACCTGACTCAGGTGGAAACGCCGTACCAGCGGGATCAGGATGCCGGCGATGGCGCAGAAGAGCAGAAGCTCACCGAGCAGGGGCAGCGCCGCATGCGCGGCCGGCTCGGTGGCTGGAGTCACTGCGATCCTTTCTTCAGTCCTCCCGCAGCAACCACTCCACGATGGTTTCGGCAGCGTCCTCTGCTGAGAGTTTGGTGGTGTCTATCCTGAGCTCCGGATTCTCCGGGGCTTCGTAGGGCGAATCAATGCCGGTGAAGTGTTTCAACTCACCGGCACGCGCCTTGCGATAGAGCCCTTTCACATCACGTCGCTCGGCCTCGGCAAGCGGAGTATCCACATGCACCTCGACAAACTCACCGGGTGCAAAGAGCGCCCGCACCATCTCGCGCTCCGCCCGGAAAGGGGAGATGAAGGCGGTCAGCACGATGAGTCCCGCATCGGTCATGAGTTTTGCCACCTCCCCCACCCGGCGAATGTTCTCCACGCGGTCTTCATCCGTGAAGCCGAGGTCGCGATTGAGTCCGTGACGGATATTGTCTCCATCCAGCAGGAAGCTGTGTTTGCCAAGCGCGTAGAGCTTCTTCTCCACCAGATTGGCGATGGTGGATTTGCCGGCGCCGGACAGGCCCGTGAACCAGAGCAGGCGTGGTTGCTGGTTCTTCTGTGCCGCGTGTGCGTCGCGCGTGATCTCCAGCGCCTGCCAGTGCACATTCTGGCTACGACGCAGCGCAAAGCTCAGCATCCCGGCGGCCACGGTGCTGTTGGTGAATTTGTCGATGAGGATGAAGCCACCGAGATCGCGGCTCACCTCGTAGGGCTCGAAGACGATCGGTTTGTCCGTGGCCAGGGTCACCACGCCAATGGCATTCAATTCGAGCGTCTTGGCCGCGAGATGCTCCATGGTGTTCACATTCACCTGATAGCGCGGCGCATGGATCTGGGCGGATACCGTCTGGGTGCCGATCTTGAGCCAGTAAGGTCGCCCCGGCATCAGCGCTTCATCCGACATCCACACGAGCGTGGCCTCGAACTGGTCGGCCACCTCCGGGGGATCATCGGCCAGCGCGATGACGTCTCCGCGCGAGCAGTCCACTTCGTCATTGAGGGTGAGGGTGATGGATTGCCCCGCGAACGCTTCCGTCAGGTCTCCATCCAAGGTCACGATGCGCGCCACGGTACTGACCCGGCCTGAAGGCAGGACGCGTACCGCATCGCCCGGCCTGACCTTGCCGGTTGCGATCATGCCGGCGAAACCCCGGAAGTCGAGGTTCGGGCGACTCACCCACTGCACCGGCAGGCGGAAGGGCCGTGCCTGATCCGCCGTTACATCCACGTCGACCGTTTCCAGATGCTCCATCAGCGTTACACCCTGATACCAGGGCATGTTGGTGGAGGCGGCAGTGACGTTGTCACCCATGTAGCCCGAGATCGGGATAGCGGTGAATTCCATGATGCCGATGGAAGTCGCAAAAGCGGTGTAGTCCTCCACGATGCGATTGAAGGTGGACTCGTCAAAGCCCACCAGATCCATCTTGTTCACCGCCAGCACCAGATTGCGGATGCCGATGAGATGCGCGAGATAGCTGTGGCGACGTGTCTGGGTGAGCACGCCTTTGCGGGCATCGATGAGAATCACCGCGAGATCCGCGGTGGAGGCACCGGTCACCATGTTGCGCGTGTACTGCTCGTGGCCGGGGGTATCCGCCACGATGAACTTGCGCTTGTCGGTGGCAAAGAAACGGTAGGCCACATCGATGGTGATGCCCTGCTCGCGCTCCGCGGCAAGGCCGTCCACCAGCAAGGCGAAATCGATGTTCTGCCCCTGGGTGCCTACCCGGCGCGAGTCCTCCTCCAGCGCGGCGAGCTGATCCTCGAAGATCATCTTGGAGTCATAGAGCAGGCGGCCGATGAGCGTGGATTTGCCGTCATCCACCGAGCCGCAGGTGATGAAGCGCAGCAGGGATTTGTGCTGATGCTGCAGAAGATAGGCGTCGATGTCCTCGGCAATCAGCTCATGCGCGCGATAGGAGGATTCGGGATTGACCGTATTCATCAGAAATACCCTTCCTGCTTCTTCTTCTCCATGCTCGCCGCCTGATCGTGATCGATGGCGCGCCCCTGGCGCTCCGAGGTGGTGGTGAGCAGGGTTTCCTGGATGACTTCCGTGAGCGTGGTGGCGGTACTCTCGACCGCACCGGACAGCGGATAGCAGCCCAGGGTGCGGAAGCGCACCGAACGCATCACGGGCTCTTCACCCGGGGCCAGCGGGAAACGTTCGTCATCCACCATCAAGAGCAGGCCATCGCGATAGACCGTCGGCCGCGGTGCTGCGAGATAAAGCGGCACTATGGGAATGTTTTCCAGGTGGATGTATTGCCAGATGTCGAGCTCCGTCCAGTTGGAGATCGGGAACACACGGATGCTCTCACCCTTGCGCTTGCGCGCGTTGTACAGCCGCCAAAGCTCGGGCCGCTGGTTCTTGGGGTCCCACCGATGGTTCGCCGAACGGAAGGAAAAGATGCGCTCCTTGGCGCGGCTTTTTTCCTCGTCGCGACGCGCACCGCCAAAAGCGGCGTCGAAACCGTGCAGGTCGAGTGCCTGCTTCAGGCCCTCGGTCTTCCACATGTCGGTATGCAGGGATCCGTGGTCAAACGGATTGATGCCCCGGGCCTTGGCTTCGGGATTCTGATGCACGATGAGTTCCATGCCAGCTTCCTGGGCCATGCGCGCACGCATTTCGTACATGGCGCGGAACTTCCAGGTGGTGTCCACGTGCAGCAGCGGGAAGGGCGGCGGCGCGGGATAGAAGGCCTTGCGCGCCAGATGGAGCATCACGGCCGAGTCCTTGCCTATGGAATACAGCATGACGGGCTTTTCCACCTCCGAGACGACTTCCCGAATGATGTGGATGCCCTCGGCTTCCAGCCGTTGGAGATGGGTCAACACATGGGTCATGGCAATTCAGTGGCTCCACATTGGCAGTGCCGGTCAGGGTTCGTGAGGGCGACCGGAGGCGTCCTCGCGCGGAATCTTCGAGTTGAAGATTCGGCCGCGGTTCCCGATTCTTTACCTTGTCTTCACCTTGGGGATTGTGCGGTGCGAGCGGTCTGCGCCGCCAAGAATTTTTCGACCTCAGGCCATAACCGCATTTCTGGCAGGGCTCGGACCCTTTTGGGAGCACGCCCCGAGCGACCCCACCGGCTTGTTATAGTTCCTCCTCCCCCCGCTGCGGAGACCCTCATGAGCGAAAACATCCTGCTGGTCAGCCTGGAAGACGGTGTTGCCACCGTCACCCTCAACCGGCCCGACAGCCTGAATGCCCTGTCCCAGGCCCTGCGCGCGCGGCTGGCCGAGACCTTCAGGGCACTTGCCGACAACGGTGAGGTTCGGGTGGTGATTCTCACCGGGGCGGGGCGGGCCTTCTGTGCCGGCATAGACCTCAGGGAACTGGGCAGTGGCGCCACGCAGGTGGGTACTCCGCGAGACCCGGCCTTCGATCCGACCAGTGCCATGGCGGCCTTCCCCGGCCCGGTCATCGGCGCCATCAACGGCGTGGCGATCACGGGCGGCTTCGAGCTGGCGCTTGCCTGCGACGTGCTGATTGCGTCACCCACGGCGCGCTTCGCGGATACCCACGGACGCGTGGGCGTGCACCCGGCCTGGGGCTTGAGCCAGCGCCTGTCCCGCCTCATCGGTGTGAACCGGGCCAAGGAAATGAGCCTGACGGGGAATTTCGTGGATGCCGCGATCGCCGAGCGCTGGGGGCTGGTGAATCGCGTGGTGGAGGCCGAGGCATTGCTGCCCACCTGCCAGCAGCTTGCCCGGGACATGCTGAGTCTGGAGCCCGCGATGCTCGTGTCTTACAAGCGACTCATCAATGACGGCTACGGACTGTCGTTCAGCGAGGCCATGCGGTTCGAGGCCGAGGTCGCGCTGCGTGAGAACGCGGCGGTTGATCCGGCGGCAGTCGCCGCCCGCCGCGCCGCCATCCAGGCCCGCGGGCGGGATCAGTCTGGCTCAGGTCAGAGCTGAACCACCGCGTTGCAAGGCTCGGGGCTCAGGCCCGCCCCGAGCGCAACACCTGTCCATGTCGGGTGCCGGTGTCCCGGCCCGCCTCGAACAGCGGCGTGCCGTTGACGATGGTGTACTCGATGCCATGCGCCGGCACGACCAGGCGGCGTCCGCCGCCTGGCAGGTCATGGCGCATCTCGCCGCGCTTGCTGGAGCCGACGCGCGCCAGATCGAAGATGGCGAAATCCGCCGCAAGACCGGGCGCAATGCGTCCGCGATTCTGGATGCCGAACAATGCCGCAGGCTCCGTGGTGATGCGCTTGACCGCATGCTCCAGGCTCATCACCTCGCGATCCCGCACCCAGGTGCCGAGCAGATAAGTGCAGTAGCCGGCGTCGCAGAACATGTCCACATGCGCGCCACCGTCAGAAAGACCGATGATCGTGCGCGGATCCTTGATTAGCTCGGGAATTCGGCTCTCATCCGAGTTGAACAGCTCGTAGGTGAACTGCATCTCGAGGTTGTCCTCGAGTGCGAGGTCGAGGAAGGTGTCCATGGGGTCCTTGCCGCGCTCGCGGGCCACGGACTCCACATTGCGTCCCAGCAGGGGCTGCAAGGCGGGGTTTGCCACTTCGTGGATGATGGCGCGTGACCAGTCCCCGGTAAAAATCTTCGGGATCTTGAGCGCCTCGCGGAAAGCGTCGCGGAATTTCTGATCCCGATACAGCTGGGCCTGCTCCTCCGGCGGACGGTTGAAGGCCGGATTCCAGCAGGCCATGTTGGCAAAGAGGAAAGGCTTGCGCAGATCGATCTGCGTCATCATTGGTCGGCAGGTCACCTGGGGCAGCGCGCCGCGCTTCAGCAGATCGGCGGCTTCGCGCAGGGTGCGCTGGGGTGCCTCCGGGTTGTCCTCGCGGTTCAGCAGTGCAAGCCAGGTCACGGGTCGACCGCTCTCGGTGAGCAGCATGTCGAGCAGCTCGTACTCGCGCGGATCGAGCACCGAGACTTCATTGGTCAGCGCAATCTCGATGGCGCCGCGCCCGAGATCACGCAGCACGTTGGAATAGGCTTTCAGCTCCGTATCACTCGCAAGACGGCAAGCGAGCGGTCGCCCCTGGTAGCCGATGTGCTGGCCGGCAAAGGTGGAAGTGAAGCCCATCGCACCTGCTTCCATGGCCTCCCGCAGCAGCCCGCTGATTTTTGCGGTTTCCTCGGGCGTGGCTGCCCGTTCCATGGATTCCTCACCCAGCACGTAGTGGCGGAAGGGTGTGAGCGCAGCGAGAAAGCCGAGATTCAAGCCTGAGCCGCGACGTTCCGCGGCATCCATGTACTGCGGGAAGGTTTCCCAGTCCCAGGTCACGCCCTTGCTGAGTACATCGAACGGTATGGCTTCCACGTTCACGAGATCCCAGGCTGCGATTTCGCGCGCCTCGGGCCGGCAGGGCGCGATGCCCACGCCGCAATTGCCCATCACCACCGTGGTCACGCCATGCCAGCACGAGGGTGTGGTGATGTCGTCCCAGCAAATCTGCGCGTCGTAGTGCGTGTGCGGATCGACGAAGCCTGGCGCGACGATGAGATCCGAAGCGTCGATAGTCCGGGTAGCGGAGCCCGCCACCTTGCCGACATCCACGATGATGCCGTCCTTCACGCCGATGTCGGCTCGCTGGCGGGGCGCGCCAGTGCCATCGACGACCGTACCGTTCTTGATGACGAGATCGTAGGTCATGGCGGGGTCTCTCTGTGCTGGTTGGGGAAGCGCCCATGCAGTACCGGGACTGCATGCAACGTGCTGGCGCCTACTATACCCCCGCGACCGTCTCCGCCAAGCGTGTTTGCGGTGCAATAAAGCCAGTATGGAGAAGCGAGCGACCAGACACGGCGCGCACGGGCTTCTCATCCAGCAGCGCGCACACGGTCGGCACGACATCCATTGAACTGTGGCACCCGTAATCACCGGCCTTGATTCCGGCGCCGGCAAAGAAGGCAACGCCAGCACCTCCGGTGTGGCCGCCGGTGCGCCGCCACGGCACGGGACCCAGGGTGCCGAGACGCGGATGATGCAAGGCCGTGGGTGACCCCGCCCAGAGAATGCGGAGATCAGCCTCCGATGGCCCGCGTTGCAGCGGGTCACCGGTGATAACCTCGATGGAGGCGATTGCGGGTGCGCCGGTGGCGGGATCGATGCAGGCCTCCAGCAGCGCGCGCGCGCGGGCGAGCACTTCCGGATACCGGCGCAGTGAAACGCGGCCTTGCGCCTCACGGCCGCGCAGATTCACACGCAGACGACCGTCGTAGAAGCTTGGCAGTGCGAACACATCCATCTGTTGCCAGTAGCGTGCGTACTGGGTGACGGGCATCCAGTCGAGGGAAGCACCCGCCTCAGGATCATGCGTGACCTGCGTGGCGCGAGGCTGCAGCAGGCGACGTCCGCGCAGTGCGGCTCCAAGGCGTTTGATGAAACTCGGCGCGGCGGGATGCCTGAAATGCGCACGCATGACCTGTTCCCAGCGTTCCCCTGCCCTCAATGGAACCGGGTCGGCTGCGCGCCAGGCCGACGGTGGGCAGAACAGTGCCGAGCCGAAGAAATCCCGGTGCAACAGCTCAGGCAACAGCAACATGGCCGGAACATCCGCTGCATTGCGTCCCATGCCGTGCATGGCAAATGCCACGAGGGTGGCCTCGGGGAAATCCGCGGCCAGCTGGCCAATCAGCGCGTCCGCAGCGGCGTAGACCGATTCGATGCCCGCCCGCGCAGCCGGCGCACTGGGATGGCAATGGAGTGGATGACCTTCATCCACGCCATGCCAGAGCGGCTCGATCACCGAGTGGAATTCGCTGACCACCAGAAACGCCAGATCCCACTCCGGGCAGCGTTCGCGCAGCAGCCAGCGCGCCACTGCCGCACGCTGTTCCACTGCGCGCGTGAGCGCGATGCCGGCCTCATGCGTGAGCGCGGGATCGGGCCAGGTGAAGCCGTAGATGAAACGCTGCGCGGCGTAGGGACCGAAACGGGCCTCGACTTCGGCTGCCAGCGACGCGGGGTTTGCCTGCGCGGCCACACCCGGATCATGCGCCCCCCAGTTCACCAGTCCCCGCACGGAAGGCGCTTGCGCCAGATCAAAGTACGGCGCGTCGAACAGGACCGTGCGCGCTGAGAGCCCCGCCACGAACGGCGGACTGCGCGTTGCCACCTGAGTCACCGTGTAACGTCGGGGGTCGAAATCGACAGCAGACCAGCGTCCGCTGAGTTCAGGTCCCTGCCCTGTGCTCACGTGCTCCCAGGACAGTCCCGAATAGCGATCCTCGCCATGTTCCAGCGTGAAACATGCGCTGCGCGCCATGATCTGCTGCAGGTGCGGCATGCGCCCTTCCGCCATGAAGCGTTCGGCAAGCACAGGGTCGTAACCATCGAGGCCGATGACGAGCAATTGGGGGCGGGCAGGATTCATGCAGCAGAAAGCGGCCGACGCCGTCCGGACTTGAGTCACGGTGAAACCGTCGGCGGGCGTGAAGTGGCCAGAGGCGGGGTCCTGCCGTTACGCTTGGCTTACGTGTCTCGGCAAGCACATCAATAACGACAAGGAGCGGGGAGATGATCAAAGGTGTTGCACTGGTGGCGAAGAAGGCTGGCATGGACGACGCGGCGTTCCATCGCTACTGGAAGGAAGTCCATGGACCAATCGCGCTGCGCATCTCGGCACTGCGCAAATATGTGCAGAGCCACAGGCTCAGCACGCCGCTGCCCGGTTTCGAGAACGTGCCCTATGACGGCGTGGCGGAAGTCTGGTTCGACTCCCTCGCTGATCTCACCGGCATGGCCCAGAACCCGGAATACGTGACTGGCGCGCAGGCAGACGAACCCAATTTCATCGACACCAGCAAGCTGCAGTTCCTGGCAACGCATGAGCATCTGATGTTCGAGGAGCAGCCCCTGAAAGCCGACACGCGCTGGATCAAGGCGGTATTCCTGCTCAAGCGCCGACCGGATCTCACCGTCGCGCAGTTCCAGGACTACTGGAAGAACGGACATGCACCGCAGATCCCGCGCGACATGGGCGTGCTGCGCTATGTGCAATGCCACCAGGTGCCGGAGACCTACGCTACCGGCACGCCGGCGTATGACGGAATGGCGGAACTCTGGTTTGCCGACATGGATGCGTTCATGCGCTACTGGACCAGCCCGCGCATCCAGCAGATCTTCGGAGACGATGCACCGCGCTTCCTGGGCGAGGGCTGCACCGCTTTCCTGGCCGAGGAACACCGCGTGCGCTGGCCGGGCGTGTGAGCGCGTGCAGTCGGCGCCGAAGTTGCCGCGTTGACGGCGTGACGGGGCTTCGCTAGTCTCACCCTCATACCGGTGGGGGTATATACCTGCGTTGGCCTGACGCAGGCGCCCTGCACACCGCGGAGGTCGGCATGGACAAGAGCAAAGTGCCCCAAGGGCGGTTGATCAACGCACCGGCCATCGAGCGCAATGCACAGCCCGGGGCGCGACGGGCTTTCCTGCGCGGCCTCGCCGGTGCCTCTGCGGCACTCGCGAGTGGCGGCGCGGCCGCAGGATTCACGCCCGGGGAACCGCTGCCGGTGCCGGATTCGATGAAGCGACTTGGCAAGCCGGTGGCGGCGCAGCCCTATAGCCAGCCCTCGTCACACGAAGCGAACGTCATCCGCCGCCAGAGCCCAGGCCTCACACGGACCAACGAATCCTCCATCGCCTTCACGCCTCTTCAGAACCTCTTCGGCATCATCACGCCGAGCGGCCTGCACTTCGAGCGCGATCACGCCGGGGTGCCGGATGTTGATCCCCACCAGCACCTGCTGGCACTGCACGGTCTGGTGGCGCGGCCCAAGCGCTACACCATGGAGGACATCCTCCGCATGCCGTCCGTGTCGCGCGTGCATTTCCTGGAGTGTGGTGCGAACACCGGCATGGAATGGGGCAACTCGGCCGTGCCCACCGTGCAGTTCACGCACGGTATGCTGTCCTGTGCGGAATACACGGGCGTACCGCTGTCGACCTTGCTGGAAGACGTGGGCTTCGATGCCAAGCGTGCCCGTTTCCTGCTGGCAGAAGGCGCGGATGGCGCGGCACTCACCCGCACCATTCCGCTGGCGATGGCGCTGGATGATGCGCTCATCGTTTACGGCCAGAATGGCGAGATGCTCAGGCCCGAGAACGGCTACCCGTTGCGCTTGTTCGTCCCCGGCGTGCAGGGTGTCTCCAGCGTGAAGTGGTTGCGCCGCATCGAGGTGGGCGACCAGCCCTGGCATACACGCGAAGAGACGCTGCATTACTCGGATCTGATGCCTGACGGTAAAAGTCGCCAATTCACCTGGATTCAGGAAGCGAAGTCCGTCATCACCTCGCCTTCGGCTGGGATGACGCTGCTGGACAAGGGCGGCTATTACGAGATCACCGGTCTCGCCTGGTCCGGACGCGGCAGCATCAAGCGCGTGGATGTGTCGGTGGATGGCGGCCGCAGCTGGAAGACGGCCACTCTGCAAACACCGGTACTTTCCAAGGCGCTCACGCGCTTCCGTTTCGACTGGGTGTGGGATGGATCACCAGCCCTGCTGCAGAGCCGATGCATCGACGACACCGGCTATGTGCAGCCCTCCATCAAGCAACTCCGCGAAGTGCGCGGCACCCGGTCCATCTATCACAACAATGCGGTGCAGACCTGGCAGGTGCAGGCCAGTGGCGAGGTGCGCAATGTTCAGGTCTAGCCCGCTGCTCGCCGCGTTGCTGCTCTGTTCCGGCCCGGCTGCAGCGGCAACGCCCTGGCAATCACTGGGCGAGCCGCTTACCGAGCGCGAGATCTCCAGCTGGGACATCGACGTGCGACCCGATGGTAAGGGCCTGCCGCCCGGCAGGGGCAGCGTGGAGCAGGGTCAGGCTCTCTACGATGCGCAGTGCGGGAGCTGCCACGGCGTCTTTGGCGAGAGCAACGATTACATCGCATTGACCGGGGGCATCGGTTCCCTGGGCGGTGACACCCCGCAACGCACGGTGGCGAGCAAGCTGGATTACGCCACTACCTTGTGGGACTACATCAACCGCTCGATGCCATTCACGCATTCCAAGGTGCTGCCGGTGGATGAAGTGTATGCCGTCACCGCCTATGTGCTGAATCTCGCTGAAATCCTGCCTTTTGACGCAACGCTCGATGAAAAAACCCTGCCGGCAGTTGTGATGCCCAACCGCGAAGGCTACACCCGGGCCCATGGTTTCATGACCGTGGATGGCAAACCGGACGTGCAGGCCAAGGCCTGCATGCAGGACTGCACGGGTGAAGTCACGGTGAGCTCCGAATTGCCGGCCGGTTTCACGCAAGAGATGTACGGCGACATCCGCTCCCACTTCCGCGCGCTCGCCGGCCTGACCGATCTGCCGGCCACTGCACTGGCGCCGGCCGCGAATGGAGGTGCGAAATCCCCAGCCGAGCTCGCTGCCGCAAACGGCTGCCTCACCTGCCACGGCGTGGACAAAGCGATAGTGGGGCCCGCGCTCATTGCGATTGCCGAACGTTATGCCGACACGCCCGATGCCAGTGCAGTGCTGACCGCCAAGGTACGTGCGGGTGGCAGCGGCGTGTGGGGCGGTGCGATGATGCCGGCCCAGGCCGCCATCACGGACGACGATCTTGCCCGGGTGCTGGCTTGGCTGCTCGCCGGTGCGCCCGCAGACTGATCTGCGAACTTTTATCCAACTGTTCATTGCTCCCGCGATACTGGAGACCCTGCATGAAAAAAACCCGCCGCGGATTCATCACCCTCACCGGCCAGCTCGGCCTCGCCGCTGTGACGCTTGCCACCGGATTCCTCAGTCGAGTCGCACAGGCAGTGGATGCACGTCCGGCCTATGAGGCCACGAGCTTGAAGGATGCGCTGGCCGCCATCGGGGTGACGGAGCATCAAGCCTCTGCCGAGATCATCCTCAAAGCGCCGGATATCGCCGAAAACGGGGCCGTGGTGCCCGTGGAAGTCACGAGCAAGCTGCCCGGCACCCGCTCCATCGCGCTGCTGGTGGAAAAGAACCCCCACCAGATGTCCGCTGAATTCATGATTCCTGAAGGCACCGAGGCTTTTGTTTCCACGCGCCTCAAGGTGGCGGAGACCTCCAATGTCTACGCCGTGGTTAAAACCGATACCGGTGTATTCCATGCAGCCAAGGTGGTGAAGGTCACCTTGGGCGGTTGCGGCGGTTGAGCAAACTGAGAGGAGCAGGACAATGCCAGATCCGATGCGCATTCGCGCCGTGATGATGGGTGAGCTGGTGGACGTTAAGATTCTGATGAGCCATGTGATGGAGACGGGACAGCGCAAGGATGCCGACGGGAATGTGGTGCCCGCGCACTACATCACCGAGGTGACCGCCACCTGCAAGGATAAGGCGGTGATGAGTGCATCGTGGGGGCCTTCCGTGGCCAAGAACCCGTATTTCTCTTTCCGCTTCAAGGGCGGCGCCAAGGGCGACAAGCTGTCGATCACCTGGAAAGACACAGCCGGCGGCACCCGCACGGATGAAGTGACGATTAATTGATGCGCTGACTGGCGCAGGGAGCAACCCATGGCTTTTCCAGAACGTTTGATACGGTCAATTCTTGCCGTGCTGCTGCTGGCGGTGAGCCTGCCGCTCGCGGCAGAGCAGACCACCGAGGAAGCCATCGCCGAGTATCACGCCATGTTCGGCGACGAGAATCCCGCCGAACTTTGGCAGCTGCGCGGGGAAGAGCTCTGGAAGACGCCACGCGGACCGCGCAAGGTGAACCTCGAGGCTTGCGATCTGGGCAAAGGGCCGGGCGTCATTGCCGGCGCTTATGCCGAACTGCCACGGTGGTTCGAGGACACCGGCAAGGTACAGGATCTGGAGTCCCGGCTCGTAACCTGCATGACCACCTTGCAAGGTTTGCCGGAATCGGAAGTCCTTGCGATCAAATTTGGCGATGGGGAACGCAAATCGGATCTGGAGGCCATCACCGCGTATGTGGTGGCTGCCTCCCGCGGCAGCCACATTTCGATTCCGCTCGATCATCCCGCGGAAAAAGCGGCTTATGCACTGGGTGAAAGCGTGTTTTTCTACCGTGCGGGGCCACACGATTTTGCCTGCGCCACCTGCCACAGCGAACCCGGCAAGCGGATTCGCCTGCAGACCCTGCCGCAGCTCACGACCAAGGAAGGTGCCCAGGCCGCGTACACGCGCTGGCCGGCCTATCGCGTCTCGCAGGGAGAGCTGCGCACCATGGAATGGCGACTGCAGGACTGCTTCCGCCAGCAGCGGCTACCCCAGCTGAAATACGGTTCCGATGTCGCCATCGGTCTCACCCTTTACCTTGCACGCAATGCTGAGGGCGGTGAGATGGTCGCACCGTCCATCAAGCGCTGAGCCGAGGAGCCTGCCATGAAAGCTTCCAAGATATCGGCCTTGCGCAAGGTCTTCATCACCCTGCTCTGCGCAGCTCCGCTCGGTCTTGCCTCGGCTGAGCCTGCCGGCTCCGCCCCGGACATCACGGCCGTCATGAAATCCGCGTTTGAAGATAAGCGCCAGGCCACTCTGGACCGGCTCGATCAGGACGAGACCCAGAAGCTCTGCACGGAGGCGCGCGATCGGGCTCTGCCGGCGGAAGTCGCCAAGAAGATCGCCGAGATGAATCTCGCCACGGTAAAGCCACCGGCTGACGGCCAGTATCTCGGCAACTGGCAGGATGGTGAAGTCGTTGCGAATACGGGCACCGGACTGCAGTCCAGCGATGATCCCGCCAAACCCAATGGCGGCAACTGCTATGCCTGCCATGAGCTCTCTCCGACCGAGATGGCCTATGGCACCCTCGGGCCCAGTCTCAAGCATTACGGCAAGCTGCGCGGGCAGGATCCCGCCGTGCTCGCCTATGCATGGAGCATGGTCTACAACTCGAACAGCTATGCGCCGTGCTCCAACATGCCGCGCTTCGGCCACAAGGGGATACTCACCGAGCAGCAGTTGAAGGATGTGATGGCCTTCCTGTTCGATCCCGCCTCGCCGGTGAATCAATGAACCGGCGTGAATTCATGCAGCTGCTGGCCGTTGCAAGCGCCGGCGGCTTCAACCTGCACAGTCCAGCGGCGCTCGCGAACGCGGAGGGCTCCGCACTCTATGAGGTTCCGCCCTTCGGCAATGTGAGCCTGCTGCACTACACCGACGCGCACGCCCAGCTGCTGCCCATCTGGTTCCGCGAACCGAGCGTGAACCTCGGGCTGGGTGAATGGCGCGGTCACCCACCCCACCTCACCGGCGAGCACTTTCTCAAGCATTACAAGCTGCAGGGCGGCACGGCGGTGGCCCATGCCCTTACCTGCCTCGATTTCGAGGCGGCGGCACGCACTTACGGCAAGGTGGGTGGCTACGCCCATCTCGCGACCCTGGTGAAGCGCCTGCGCGCGAGCCGGCCGGGTGCCCTGCTGCTCGATGGGGGCGATACCTGGCAAGGCTCTGCCACCTCGCTGTGGACGCAGGCCGCGGACATGGTGGCGGCGCAACTCGAGCTCGGCGTGAACATAATGACTGCACACTGGGAGTTCACGTATGGCATGGACCGGGTTCGCGAGCTCATCGACGGCCCGCTGAAAGATCGCATCGCCTTCGTGGCACAGAACGTGGTGGACAACGATTTCGGGGATGCGGTCTTCCCACCGTATGTGATGCGCGAAATGAACGGTGTGAACGTGGCCATTATCGGCCAGGCATTCCCCTACACGCCCATCGCCAATCCGCGGCATCTGGTGGCGAGCTGGAGCTTCGGGGTGCAGGAAGAGCGCCTGCAGACACTGATAGACCAGGTGCGCAGTGAAGGCGCGCAAGTCGTGGTGCTCCTCTCGCACAATGGCATGGATGTGGATCTCAAGCTCGCCTCCCGCGTGCAGGGCCTGGATGCCATCCTCGGCGGTCACACGCACGACGGTATCCCGCATCCGGTGGAAGTGAAGAATGCAGGCGGCGTGACACTGGTCACCAATGCCGGCAGCAATGGCAAGTTCCTTGGGGTGATGGATTTCGACGTGAAGGACGGCGTGATCAAGACCATCCAGTACCGCCTGCTGCCGATATTCGCGAATCTCCTGCCGGCTGATGCCGGTATGGAGAAAGTGATCGCAGCCCAACGTGCACCTTTCGCAAACAAGCTCGCCGAGCCCTTGGCCACCACGGAGGGGCTGCTGTATCGCCGCGGCAACTTCAATGGCAGTTTTGATCAGGTAATTCTGGATGCCTTGATGGAGACCCAGAGTGCCCCGATCGCGTTCTCACCCGGCTTTCGCTGGGGAACAAGCCTGCTGTCCGGCGAGACCATCACACGCGAGCGGCTGATGGACATGACTGCCATCACCTACCCGGCCGTCACCGTGAACAGCTTCACCGGCGAGCGCATCAAGGCCATTCTGGAAGACGTGGCGGACAACCTCTTCAATCCGGATCCCTACTACCAGCAGGGCGGGGACATGGTGCGCGTGGGCGGACTCAGCTACACCTGCGAACCTGCTGCGGCGGCCGGCTCCCGCATCTCCAATCTGCGCCTTGGCGGGGAGTTGCTGGATGCCGCCAAGACTTACCGGGTGGCAGGTTGGGCTTCCGTGGCGGAGAATGCCGAAGGCCCGGCGATCTGGGATGTGGTGGCAGAGTACCTGCAGGCCCACAAGACCTTGACCGCGCCAACCGTGAACCTGCCGACCCTCGTCGGCATGGACGGCAATCCCGGACTGAGCTGAGGACTACCCATGCCCGTAGCGGAGAAGGTCATGCCCCGAAAAAAGACGACGCCCGAGGCGGGCGCCCAGCATGCCGAGCACAAGCAGCGCATGATTGCCCGCCTGCGCCGGATTGAAGGGCAGCTGCGCGGAATCCAGGGCATGATTGAGCAGGATGCCGAGTGCGAGCCGGTAGCCCAGCAGGTGGCTGCCGCGCGCCGCGCGCTGGACAAGGCCTTCTTCGAAATCATCGCCTGCGCGCTGGAGGCGGAAGTCGAATCCGCCGCCAACTCCACCGCCGCCAAGGCGGCCGGCATCCAGGTCACGAGGATCCTCGCCAAGTACGGCTGACGTTCGAGCTGCCGGGAGCTGCTAGAATCCGCGGCAGTTTCTTAACCCCCAGAAAGCAGTCGCTTGGTCGCTCAGGACAGGGTCCGCCGCATCCTCGATCTCGCGCTGCCCGTGATCGCGGGCATGATCTCCCAGAACGTGCTCAATCTGGTCGATACCGCCATGGTGAGCCGGCTCGACCACAGTGACGCGGCACTTGCCGCGGTCGGCTATGGCGGGTTCGCACTTTTTGTGGCGCAGTCCATCATCTTGGGTCTTTCCACCGGTGTGCTGGCCGCGGCCGCGCGGCGCAAGGGCGAAGGCCGCACCAGCGAGACCGCCTGGTTCCTCAACGCGGCGCTGCTCATCATCGCGCTGGTGGCGCCGGTGATCTCGCTGCTGCTCATTCTTGTCATTCCCTACGTGTATCCGCTGATCAACAACGATCCGGACGTGCTGGCGCTCGGCATTCCCTACCTGCAGATTCGGGCCTTCGGCATCATTTTCGTTGCCATGAATTTCTCGTTCCGGGGTTACTGGAGCGCGATCGACATGACTCGGCTCTACATGTTCACGCTGATCCTGATGCACAGCCTGAACATCTTTCTGAATTGGGTCTTCATCTTCGGCAACCTTGGCGCGCCCGCCATGGGCGTGCAGGGCGCAGGACTCGCCTCCATCTGCGCACTCTGCTTCGGGAGCACGCTGTATTTCCTGTTCGGCCTGCGCTTTGCGCGTGACTTCGGGTTCCTCAAGCGCCTGCCCTCGCGCCCGGACATCAAGCGTCTCATCAAGATTTCCGTGCCGAGTGGCGTGCACCAGATTTTCTTTTCCGCAGGCTGGCTCGGGCTCTTCTGGATCATCGGCAAGGTGGGTACCTCGGAAGTTGCCGCCGGCAATGTGCTGGTGAACGTGATGCTGGTGGCCTGGCTGCCCGGCATGGGTCTGGGGCTGGCCGCCTCCACCCTGGTGGGTCAAGCGCTGGGGCGCAGGAATCCGGAGGAGGCCGCGCGCTGGGGCTGGGACGTGGTAAAGATAGCGGCCGTTGGCCTCACCATTCTCGGCCTGCCCATGGTGCTGATACCACGGGAACTGCTCACCGCCATCTACACGCTGGACGCGCGCACCCTGGAGATCGCTCTTTGGCCGTTGCGCCTCATCGGGCTCAGCATGATCTTTGAAGCGGTAGGCACCATCCTGCAGAACGCCCTGCTGGGAGCGGGCGATACACGGCGCGTGATGAAGGTCGCCATCTTCAACCAATGGTGCCTGTTCATGCCGGCGGCTTATCTGGTGGGACCGGTCCTTGGCTACGGGTTGACCGGAATCTGGCTATGCCAAGTGGCGTACCGTATGCTGCAAGCAGGTGTATTCAGTCTGCTCTGGCTGCGGCGAGGGTGGGTGCGGGTGCATCTATAGTGACTGACGGGAGGCATCTCCGTGCGCTCCTAGGCAAGGAGCCTCGAAACTTCAGATGCTCTCCCCTCTCCCCTCTTCTCGCTGGAACTTTTCCACCGCCGCGCACCTGCTCAACCGCGCAGGCTTTGGGGGTTCACCGGCGGATATTGTGGCTCTGGTTCGCATGGGGCCAGAGGCTGCTGTAGCGCATCTGGTGGATTACGAGCAGGTCGAAGACCCCACTCCAGCGCCCCCATGGGCTAAGCCTGATCCGGAACGTGCTGCGCGACTCAGGGCCGCCCGTCGGTCGGGCCCGGACGAGCGGCGGCGCGTCATCGGCGAAGATCAGCGCCTCCAGCGCCAGCGGATGATGGAATTGAGGCACTGGTGGTTGCGGCGCATGAGAGCTGGGCCGCGCCCGCTGCAGGAGAAGATGGCCCTCTTCTGGCACGGGCACTTTGCCACCGGGTTCCGCAAGGTAACCGATGCCTACCTGATGTGGCGGCAGAACGAGACCTTCCGCGTTCACGCAACGGGCAACTGGCGGGAATTGGTGACTGCTGCGACCCAAGAGCCTGCGATGCTCATTTATCTGGACCAAGCCCAGAGTCGTCGTGGCAAGCCGAATGAGAATCTGGCCCGCGAGCTGATGGAACTCTTCACTCTGGGTGAAGGGCACTACACCGAACAGGATGTGCTGGAGGCAGCCCGCGCGCTCACCGGATGGAGTCTCGACAAGACCCGTCAGCAGTTTCAGTGGCGGCCTCGTCTGCACGATGATGGAGAGAAAGAACTGCTGGGTAAGCGTGGCAGGTTCGACGGTGAAGATCTCGTCAGACTCATCGTTGAACAACCCCAATCTGCGCGCTACCTCACCGCCAAGCTCTGGACCTGGTTTGCAGGCACGAGACCCAGCCCCGAGGTGAACGAGGCTCTGGCCTCGGCGTTCCGGGAGAGCGACGGCAACCTCAAGGAACTGCTGAGACTGATGTTCCTCAGCACTGCGTTTTACGAACCCGAGTACCGTCAGGCGCAGGTCAAAAGCCCCGTCATCTGGCTGGTGGCTGCCTGCCGCCAGCTCGAATTACCGTTACCGCCGCCCCTGCTTGCCACCCGGATCATCGCAAGCCTGGGACAGGACTTGTTCCTCCCGCCCAGCGTCAAGGGCTGGGATGAAGGGCTGTCGTGGATAAGCACAGGCCATCTGCAGACGCGATATCAGTTGGCTGGTCCGTTGGTGCGTGGTGAACGTGAGGCCCTGCGAAAGATAGTGCTGACCTTGCCCGCGGATTCCATGACAGGAACAGGTAGCAAGCCGCTACCCAAACTCCCCGCAGTCAGAGTGAAGGCCTTGTTTACGGCGGACCAGCTCGCTGATCGAATGAAACTGCTAGCAGCGGTAGAGCAACGCTTGCTGCAGGGTCAGTTGCAGAAGACGAGAAGGGAGGCACTTGTGCGGAATCTGGAGGAACGAGGCGCGGTGGATGCAGACGGTGTGCGCGAGCTCATCACGGGTGTCATGATGACCCCTGAATACCAGCTGTGCTGAATCATGCGCACTCGATTTGATCTCGAACGGCGTGCTTTCCTGCGCCGTACCCTGCAAGGATATGCGCTCAGCCGGGCCATGCCGGCAGTTCTGGGTGAGGCCCTTCTGGCGCGGACCGCTCACGCGGGTCAAAGCGATCGCATCCTCATCCTCTTGCAGCTGGCCGGCGGCAATGACGGGCTCAATACTGTGGTGCCGTACGCCAATGACCACTACTACCGTGCCCGGCCCAAGCTCGGCTTGCGAGGCAAGGACATCATCCGCCTGAATGACGAGCTCGGCCTGCACTCTGCACTGAGAGGTATGCGCGAGCTCTACGAGCAAGGCCATCTCAGCATCGTGCAGGGGGTGGGTTACGAGAACCCCAACCGTTCGCACTTCAAGGCCACGGAAATCTGGCAGACCGCAAGCGATTCCACTCAGGTGCAGAAGGAGGGATGGCTGGGACGATACCTCGACCTCAACTGCAAGGAATGCGAAGTCACAGCGGCCGTCACCATCGGGCAACAGGTGCCACAGGCTCTGTTTGGGAGGTACCCGTGGGGGCTATGCCTTGATCAGGACTTGAATGGTGAAGGGCCTGATTTGATGGACGGCATGATGTCGGCACTCGAAGCTGAATCTGGCGCTGCGGATGGCGGCGAGAATGCCGGCGACAGCATCGGCGGGCTGGCCGGGAGTGGCGCATCCAACCTTTCCCCGCTCGATTTCATTGCCAAGACCGCGCAGGACGCCACGATAGGCAACACCCGGGTTGAGGCCGCGCTCGGGCGGTCTAAGCTCGTGGGCCACTATCCACCCGGCGCACTCGGGCACTCCATGCGGAAGCTGGCAGAGCTTATCGGCGGCGGGTTTCAGGCCCGGATCTACCATGTGTCACAGGGCGGCTACGACACCCACATCAACCAGCGCCCCGCGCATGCCCGGCTGCTGGGCGCGCTGGACAGTTCCTTGCGCGCGCTGATGCAAGACCTCAAGGCACAGGGCAACCTCGACCGCGTGCTGCTGGTCACCTATAGCGAGTTCGGCCGGCGGCTGCAGGAGAACGCGAGTGGCGGCACAGATCATGGCGCCACCGCACCCCTGTTTCTGCTTGGCGGGAAGGTGAAGGGCGGCGTGTTTGGCGCTGCCCCCAACCTGGCGCCGGAAGATCTTCGGCTGGGAGACCCGGTGTTCACCACGGACTATCGATCCGTGTACGCGAGTGTGTTGGAGCAGTGGCTGGGGGTCTCGAGTGAGCCGGTGCTGGGGCGAATATTCCCTCAAATCGGAGTCATCTGATACATCCCAATCAGGCAGCTGGGCTCAGTTACACATATCCTGCGAATCCCGATTGGGAATTATTCCCTCATTAAATAGGATTTTATCCTGTTTACAAAACACCTCCCCTCCGTGACCATGGTGGCTTGGCATACTTATCAAGGATAAAAAAATGACGGACTTTGTAATCTACGATAGGGCGGGCAAGGGATTCAATATGTCTCCAGATTCCTCCAATGGAATTACCTTCAATGATTCGAGTCCGAGTCTTCTGGTTGAAGATTACTACGACAATGGAAGTAGTTTATTTTTACTGGTGTCGGGGGCGTTCCCTATAAAAATCATAGCCATCAACTATTATCTAAACGGCGACTATCTTTTCATTGAAGATCTTTTTTATTTCGATCAAGCTGATGAGCTCTTGCTTAAAGTTAATGATGTGAATTGGGAAATGTCCGCGTCTGTTTTTTTCTCTGGCGGCTATAATGGCGCCGAAATCAACACATTGTCGGATACCTTTTCTGGCAATCGGTTCAAAGATGTCATATACGGCGGAATTGGCAATGATGTGCTCGCTGGCAAAGGAGGTAATGATTGGCTCCATGGTGAGCAGGGGAATGACGTGATTATTGGCGGCTTGGGTCTCGACAGATGCGTGGGCGGTTCCGGAGCCGACGTGTTGGCTGGCGGCATGGGCAATGACACACTTAACGGCGGCGGCGGGGCGGATTTTTTTATATTCGACAGCAAGTTAGGGCCCGGCAATGTAGATTTAATCCTGATGTTCAAGCACGTCGAAGACTCCTTTGTGTTGGACGATGATATTTTTGTGGCCTTGACCAGCGGTCAGGAGCGTGCCTTGAAAGCGGCAGAATTTAAAAAAAACAATACCGGTGCGGCCTCGGATTCCAGCGACAGAATAATCTACAATAAAATCACGGGCGACCTTTATTACGATCCGGACGGCAACGGCACTATAATGGCCACCAAATTTGCGGTTATTAGTGGAGGCCCTGACGCCGTGGATTACACCGATTTCGTGGTAGTGACATGACAATCACAAAACACCAACGGAACTGCTGACTGTTGGAAATGTTTACTGCCGCGCTCCGCTCTTATTTGGGGCCGATCCCGGCGGTCTGAGGCGGGCTCGCACAACCAGGTCGCGCGACTTTTTTCTTTCCCACGGTTACCGGGATGTACCGAGGTGTCATGCTTCTTCGGATTGTTAGTCCTTGATTGCATTGGCGCCGTCGGGGAGTCGGCGGTAGAGCAGATGTTTGAAGAAGAACACCAGAAAGTTCTTCAGCGGCCAGCGCGGTTTGGCAATGCTCCTGCGGGCCCGCCAGTATCGGGTGACCATCAGGAACGCCAGGCGCGTTCTGGAGATAACCCGCTCGCCTGATTCCAATCTTCCCGCGAAAGCGTAGGCATGCTCTCGTTGCACCGCCCAGTCCCGTACCAGCCGTTCACGTTCTGAAGCCGCGTTTATCCCCGCCGCACTGAGGCGGGCAGCGAGATGCTGGCGCAGTGGGCGTGAATGGCGAACCGTCACCGCATCGATGATTGCCACCCCTTGCCGAGGATCCCGCGCCAGTCGTTGCCACATCCAGTCCATGCCGTGGCCGCTCCGGGTGTTGGCGAAGAGCGGCAGTGCTCTTATCAACAAATGGTGCGAGAGCAAGGGCGCCATCAGCTCCACGAAATTGGTATGGCGGTGTGCGAAGCCTGAGCAGTGCAGAGTCAGCCGATGTGAGTAGTAGCTGTCCAGGGAAAGGGCCGGCTGGGCAAGATCAAAGTCCTGCGTTCGCGCGTAGGCGAAAAGGGCATTGACCGCTTCCGGCGCAGCCTCGACATCGTCATCCACCAACCAGAAATAGTCGTATTGCTGGATGACTTCGGGGCACTCTGCGAAAAACCGGCTGAGCCCATCCCACTTGCCACCCACCGCGCGGTGGATTAGCTCGGCCGGTTGGGAGCCCGGCAGTTCAACCTCATCGTAGAGGCTGAGCGCCAGATCCCAGTTTCTTGCCCCTTGAGACAATCCCATCCAGCCATGGATGCGGTGGTCTCGACCCAGACGGACAACAACGAGCCCCCTCGCTTCAGCTGCCACGCGAGGCTCGCCACGCCCTCACGGTATCCATCGCGGCGCGAATCGTGACATCCATGTCCATGTAACGGTAAGTGCCAAGGCGACCCACGAAAGTCACGTTCTGCTCAGCAAGTGCTAGAGCTTGGTAGCTCTCAAGTACAGGATTTCTCTCCACCTGATGCAGCGGGTAGTAAGGGATATCTTCCGGGCCACATGCGCGGCTGTATTCGCGGTAGCACACCGTGCCGTCATGGCTTTCCCACGGAGAGAAATGCTTGTGCTCGGTGATGCGAGTATAGGGCACATCAGCTTCGCAGTAATTCATCACCGCGCAACCCTGGAAATCCCCGTCCTGCGCGAAGCGTTCGAAGTCCAAGGTGCGGTAGGGCAGTCGCCCCTCGTCGTAGGCATAAAAGCCGTCGATGGGTCCGGAATAGAACACGTGATCAAAGTCGTCTATCTGGGCGCGGGTGAATTCAGCGCCCAAGGTCACCTCGATGGCGGGGTGATCCAGGATGCGGCGTACCATTTCGGTGTAGCCCTCGGCCGGCATGCCCTGGTGACGATGAGAAAAATAATTGTCGTCGTAATTGAAACGCACCGGCAGACGCTTGAGGATGCTTGCCGGTAAGGTGCTGGGCGGCACCCCCCATTGTTTTTCCGTGTAGCCCTTGAAGAAAGCTTCATACAGATCGCGGCCCACGAAGCGCAAGGCCTGCTCTTCGAAGGTGGCAGGTTCCGCAATGGACAAGTCCGCCTGAGCTTCGATGAAGGCCCGCGCTTCTTGGGGTGAGAGTGTCTTGCCGAAGAACTGGTTGATGGTGTGCAGGTTGATGGGCAGTGAGAACACCTGACCCTTGGTGGTGGCCTTCACCCGGTTGACGTAAGGCTTGAACTCCATGAAGCGGTTCACATAGGCCCAGACCTCGTCGTCGTCCGTATGAAAGATATGCGGGCCATAGGTGTGAACCATCACGCCTGAGTCGCCATCCCGCTCGGTATGGCAGTTGCCAGCCACGTGAGTCCGGCGCTCGAAAATCCTGATTCTGTGACCATGCTCCGCCAAATCCCGAGCAATCACCGCGCAGGAGAGCCCCGCACCAGCCATCCCTATGTTCATGCTGTTGATTTCCCTTTCCTGGATTCTGGTGTCTTCAAACACAAGCCTCTGCGCGCTGCCGCCACCGGGCGGTGTATTCATTGTTGAAGCGAGCGTCCAGTGCACGGAGTTCCGGCATCAGCATCTTCGCCAGTGCTCGTTCAAAAGCTGGTGGTATCTGCTGATATCTCTGCCTGTTCACTTTGCGGGCAATGATGTTCTTCGTCCTTGACGGGGAATCATCGACCCCCAGGAAGCCATAGATGGAGGCAAGAATTTTGCGCGGTGCTTGGCGCACTTCATCGTGAAACCCCACAAAAATCTGCTCTGACGGAAAGAACTTCTCCCACCGCTCGAGGTTGGCAAGATAGCTCGAATGGCGTATCCGTCGCGCATGGACAAGAAAGCGAAGCGCCGCTTCCGCGTCCAGATGTTGCAGCCCGGGCCGGCCGAACTTCGGACTCTGGAACATGGCGACATCGGACCATGCACGCGCGATTGGGTCCCTCAGCAGATAGATGATACGACAGTCCGGCATCAGCCGATGTGCCTGGCGGATCCTGCGCTCTGGCAGCACCGCATAACGCGGGGTGGCTTCACCCGCAAGCTGGCCGGGGGCTGGCGCAAAGAGCGAGCGGTACCACTGCTCTGTGCGCGGGAGCCAGTAATAGTGGGCATACCAGTGGGCGTGCTGCGGGTTTGCATGCGCCTTGTCTGCGTCGCGCTGCATGCGAAACCGCGCCCAGTGACGAATTGACCTGGTCGGCGCCAAGCGCAGGGCACTGAACGGCAGCAGCGGGGGTAAATCGAAGAAGTGGATTTCCTTCTCCGGTGGCAACCAGATCTGTGGGTGACGCCTAAGGTTGCGGTCCAACCACGTGGTGCCAGCCTTCTGGGCGCCAATGATGAGGAAGTCAGGGAACATCCCGCTCCCTGGAGAAGTGGCCTGTTCGTTCTTTCCATTGGCCTGCCGTCACTTTGCGGCGAGTTTCAACCGCCATGTGACGGGACCATGCCCACTCGAAAATCTGCGCCGTGGGACCAGGCAGCGGCGTGAACAGCGGATTGAAGGGGTTGTCCCTGGACTGCATCCACACCGAAAGTCTTGGGTGTGAAGCGCTGGCCTCACCCCGCCGGTGAAAGCCATGCACGTTGGCAATCAGCAAGGTATTGGGTGGCACAGTCATTGCCACC
>Ga0315909_10000380_pt1 | contig 59478 bp, 62 predicted proteins | sample LakEriMetagenome_11_FD_203527 | JGI IMG/M metagenome (GOLD analysis project Ga0315909, IMG submission 203527) | Freshwater fungal communities from buoy surface, Lake Erie, Ohio, United States - Buoy 2 MA125 | ecosystem: Environmental > Aquatic > Freshwater > Lake | place: USA: Lake Erie, Ohio... | reverse complement strand
TATTTGCCAACGCATCAGCCAACAGTTCACTAGAGATAGTGGCTTCCTGGGAAGAGATCAACTAAATGCCGCGTCGTATCAACGGTGGCGTCATTGGCGTAGCAAACTTACCTACCACGGCCACAGCCTCGGGCGTGTGGTCAATGTTCGAAGTAGAATTGAGTATGCTACAGCAGGACTGGCCGTTGGAAAATCTTTTTGAATATCTAGTGGTAGCAGGCGGCGGCGGGGGCGGTTCAGACATTGGCGGTGCTGGCGGTGCTGGTGGTTTTAGAGTCGGCAGCAATCTAACCCTGGTACCAGGAACAGCATATACAGTAACAGTTGGCGCTGGTGGTGCGGGAGGTGCTAGTGGGTCAGCCAATAATGGCGTAAAAGGCAATGATTCTGTATTTTCAACAATTACCGCAACGGGCGGTGGTTTAGGTGGACAGGGCGGTGCAGCATCTGTTGCTGGTGGAAATGGTGGTTCTGGTGGTGGCGGTGGTGGTTATAGAAGCACTCCAACAATTTCTGGTGGATCTGGAAATACACCATCGACTTCACCTTCCCAAGGAAATAATGGTGGCGGTGGAGTTGGAAATGGGGATAGCACAGGTGCGGCTGGTGGTGGTGGCGGAGCATCTGCGGTTGGTACAGCGGGAGTTTTATCACCTGCGATTGTTGGCGGTAACGGCGGTGCTGGAACTGCTTCATCTATTTCTGGTTCATCTGTAACTTACGCAGGGGGTGGTGGCGGTGGTTCTTTCTTTGGAACTGCTGGAACTGGTGGTGCTGGCGGTGGCGGCAATGGTAAAAATAGTAACGGCCCCTCGGGCGTTGCTGGAGATAACGGAACAACCAATACTGGCGGCGGTGGCGGTGGCGGTTCTGCTTTCAGCGGTGCCGGTGGCACAGGTGGTTCAGGCATAGTAATAATCCGTTATGCAGGTAGTCAGCGTGCCACAGGTGGCACCATTACCAGTTCAGGTGGTTATACCATACACACATTTACCACTTCAGGAACGTTTATTCTTGCCACTGCAGTTTACAGTGGATCATATGTGGTGGTAGGTGGTGGCGCTGGTGGTGGCAGAGGCAACAGTGCAGACACAGCAGGTGCTGCTGGCGGAGGTGCAGGTGGATACTTATCAGGTGCTACCACATTGTATGGTGGCACACAGTATACCTTCACAGTAGGAGCCGGCGGTGCTGCTGCTGCCAGCACTACCATAGCAGGATCCAATGGCAGCAACACCACGGCTTTTGGAGTGACCGCAGTAGGCGGTGGTGGTGGAGGATCGCAAGGAGCCACAGCCAACAGTGGAGGTTCGGGAGGCGGTGGTGTTTCATTCTATACTCAAGGCAGTGGTACACCAGGACAGGGCAATCCAGGCGGCCCACCATCGGGACAGGCAGGATCAGGTGGCGGTGGAGCAGGGGCCGCAGGTTCTAGTTCTTCTGGCACAACTGGTGGAGCAGGTGGAGCCGGCAATAGTTCATCCATCATAGGATCTGCAACATTTTACGCAGCAGGTGGTGGTGGTGGCGCATACAGCAGTGGAGGAATAGGTGTTGGTGGATCCAGCATAGGTGGCAATGGTGCCACCAGTACCACGGCTGCTACATCGGGCACTGTGAATCGCGGAGCTGGCGGAGGGGGCGGAAGATCCCAAGGCGCTGGCAATCAACCAGGTGCCGCAGGAGGTTCAGGTGTGGTCATACTCAGTGTGCCAACAGACTATTACACGGGCAACACTTCAGGAAACGTCAGCGTGACTACCAGCGGATCCAATACTGTCATGACATTTACCGAATCAGGCACTTACACCGCTTGATAAATACTCAAGCGGAGAATACCTGTGCCTAATCTGACCTTTCCAACTAGCCCTAGTTTAAACGATCTATATACATTTGCCGGTAAAACCTGGATATGGAACGGTCAAGCCTGGGAACTGACCACACAGGGCAGTATAAACGGCATAGTTATTGGCAATACCAGCGCAGCTGCCGGTAACTTTACCACAGTAGGCGCCACAGTGTTTTCAGGCAATGTGTATGCCAACAGCATACTACCATGGAGCGCCAGTCTCGGACTGATCGATGACGCAGTTGACATAGGCAATAGCACACTGTTCTTTAGAGACATCTACGTTGGCAATGTGATAACTCCTGCAGGTGATCAAGGCAACGCTACACAGATACAGCCTGCTTCAGGTGCAGGGCAAAGTGGTGTGGCCTTTGTTGATGCCATCACTGGCTCAGCCTCAGACGTGTCAGCCGGCACACTTTATGTAGAATCCATCGATGCCACAGGCAATATCATAGTTGATACATTTGTAGAAGCCAACGAAATCATAGCACTGTCAAATGTATCAGGCACAGGCGGCAATTTCTCGGCCAACGTTACAGCTAGTTATTTTTTAGGCAACGGTGCTTTCTTGACCGGCATCAGCGGCAGCAGTTCTTACGGCAATGCCAATGTCGCAGATTATCTCGGCAATGGTTTCACCGGTAACATAGGCAATGGCAACACGCAGGACAACACTCCAATCTTCAATGGCGTAGTGTACGCAGAAGACATTTTTCCCTTGGGGGGACTTACTACAGTTGATATAGGTACAACCACTAATCCATTTGCAAGAATCTATACCAATGATGGCTTTTATGTCAATAATGGCACCGGCAATTTTGCTGTAACCATAGCCTCGGGCTATGATAATGTCAATGGTGTAAAACTACAGAACTTTGCCACAGCACAGTGGAGCAATCTATTTGTTGGCAATGTGAATGCTGCAACTGGTATAACCACTGCTGGCAATGTCACCGCTGGGTATTTCTTGGGCAATGGTGCGCTGTTGTCGGGCATCAGCACAAACTACAGCAATGCCAATGTAGCCGATTATTTGCCCACATACACTGGCGCTATCAACAGTTTAACTGGCAACGTCACCACCACTGCCAATGTGCAGGGTGCATACATCTTGGGCAACGGATACTTTTTATCCAGCGTGGGTGGCGGCAGCGCTTATGGCAACGCCAATGTAGCAGTATTTCTAACCACATACACAGGCAATTTGTCAGCAGGCAATATATCAGCAGGCAATACCACAGTCAATGGCAATTTGATCGTAGCCGGCAACATCTCGGCCACGGGCAATCTCACTTATATCAATGTACAGGATTTGGTCATAGACGATCCTTTGATTCTGTTGGCTGCCAACAACCCCGGGGACACAGAAGATCTTGGTATCGTAGCAGGTTATTTCAACGGATCAAATCTACATACTGGTTTTGCCAGAGATTACACCGACAAAACTTGGAAAGTATTTGAAGGTGTGTCGTCAGAACCCAATACAGTCATAGCTTGGTCACAGGCAGTGTTTGCACCACTGAAAGCAGGCAATATCACAGCCAACGGCACTATTATTGCCAACGCAAACATATCAGGTGGCAACATAGTGCTCAGTAATTTTGCCAGCATTAACGAAGGTAACATCAGAGGTTTCAGCATAGGCTATAGAGATATTCCACAGGTATCGTGGACTGGCACTCCTACGTTGGGCTTGTCTGATGCAGGCAAACACTATTACAACAGCGCTGGCGGTGTGACTTTGACTGTGCCCGATGATTCCAGCGTGAATTTTCCCTTGGGCGCTGCTGTCACACTGATCAATCAAAGCAGCAGCAATTCCACCATCGTTCCTGGCAGTGGTGTTAGCATTTATCTAGCAGGTAACAGTACCATCACAGTCACAGCCAACAGGACCATGACCAGCAATGCCTTTGGAACCATAGTAAAAGTTTCAGCCAACACTTGGTTCCTTTCCGGTGCCAACATCACTTGATATCCCATGTCAGGCATACAACAAGCAGCAGCCGCTAGTATCATAACTGTATCTGAATCGCCTGCTCCAGCGCCACCTGCAGGCTTGGGCGAATTGACCATTAGTCCCAGTCCCAAGGGTGCCAATACATTTTGGAACTTTGCTGTGGATGGATCATTGCGATTAAGTTCGGCAGGCAATTACACAGTAACATCTTTAGGTAACTACAGTGTGACTCTTAAGATGTGGGGAGGCGGCGGCGGATCCGGCTATGCCACATCTCCTGTAACAGGCGGATCTCCTGGAGGCGGAGCAGGTTATACTGGTGGCACGTGGACATTGGTCAATGGTGAATCCTATAAGTTATGTGTGGCTTCTGGCGGTGGCGCAGCCATGGCCGGTGGTGTTCGTCGAGGCTGCGGCGGGGGCGGCGGATCCACTGGCATTGAAACTGTATCACCCAGTCCCGTAACCATAGCAGTTGCCGCTGGAGGTGGCGGTGGCGCGGTAGTATCAGTAGCTCCCGTAACGTCAGGCGGTGCAGTAGGTGGCGGTGGCGGTGGCACTGCCGGAGGTGCTGGATCAGTTGGTGGTGTCAGATCTGCCAATGGAGGCGGTGGAGCAACATGGAATGGTCCAGGAACCACAACCGGTGCAGTAGGTCCCGGTAATTATGTACCCAATGGCCCACCAGCGCACGGAGGTGATGCTAGAATACCTGCTCCAGCGTCAACGCCCAGTATTAGTAATGCACCTGGTGGTACAGGTTGGAGTGCAGGCGGCAAAGGTATCACTGGACCCAGTGCTGCTCCACCTAATTTCTATGGCATGGGCGGAGGAGGTGGCGGTTACTTTGGTGGAACAGCCGCAGCAAGTCCACCGACACTGCCCACTGGATACACTGGCGGAGCCGGTGGCGGTGGCGGAGCAGGTTACTTCAATATCGCAAACATTGCCAGCGGATCAACCAGCACAGGATTAGGCGGTCCTTATACTTCGCCGTTGCCTGCAGCGGCACGTAGAGATTCGGCCAACAGCGCAGATCCCCAGTGTCTGGGTGCAGGATTTGGTGGTGCAGGCAACGGATCCAATTCCGGCAATGTGGGCGCTATATTTTTAAGTTATCCCTGATTTTTCCAAACTGACTTGACTTGATCTACAGATATGCTACAATTACTCAAAGGAGTCTTTGTATGCAGATAGATCTTGACAAGTATTCAGAATTTGTACGGCAAGTAACCAGCGCCGAATCCAATGATTTGACCACTTTCATGAACCGACTGGATCGTGTGGATGGTAACTATGAAACATTTGATGAAGCAGGTCCCAGACACGGACCAGATGTGAATGTACCATTATTGCTCACAGCCTGTTTGGGACTGGCAGCAGAATCAGGTGAATTCTGTGAAATCCCCAAGAAGATCTTTTTCCAAGGCAAGAACTTGGATGAAGTGAATCTTTATCATATGAAACGTGAATTAGGCGACATCATGTGGTACTGGGTCAATGCTTGCAGAGCACTGAACCTCAACCCTAACGATGTGATCGCAGAAAATATCGAAAAACTCAAGAACCGTTATCCCGGTGGCGAATTCCAAGCGTGGTACTCAGAAAATCGTCAGCCAGGTGATTTATAATGCTAACTAATACTGTAAAGGAGAATTACATATGTCAACCAAACAAGCCATTCTTGACGCTGTCAAAGCCTGGGAAGCAGAAGATGCCAAATTTGAATCCGGTAACTCGGCTGCAGGTACCCGCGCTCGTAAGGCCTTGGCCGAAGCAGCCAAAGCCATAAAACTGCGTCGCAATGAAATCACAGCAGAAAAGAACGCACGTAAAGAAGCCAAGGCCAAGTAAAGCCACTGACCATGATGGAGCACCCGTTTATTGATCCGGCCAACTATGCTGATAAAAGCATAGAGGACATGGAAAAAATTATTTCGGGGCTCTATCAAAAAGTCAAGTACGCTCAAACTGCTCGCAACAATCACATGGCCAATCAGATATTCATGGCCATTGAAAGCCACAAACAAATTCTACAGACCAAACTAGATGCCAAGTACGGTAATAATTCGGGCAACAACGCAGCCAACTACAACACCGTGATCGATATTTCATGAATGTAAGACTGAAAAAGAGTTATGCTTTCAATGTAGGAATTTTCCTCAACGACCAGTTTTGCATACAGGAAATGACCTGTGGTCTGGAGTTTTACACCAACACACTAGATTCCGTAGCACAAAACATTGCTATAGATCGTTGGAGACATTTTTTTGATCACTTAATAGATGGTGCTGTGTTGGTAGATTCCTCAAAAAAGGATCGCATATCAGCACTGCAGAGCCAAGGCATCCGAGTGATCGACTTGCCAGATGAGTGCTATGATCAGATAGTGGGCATTGCCATATACCTCAAACTCAACACCATAGCAGAAACAGCATTGATCGTCACAGATGTCAGCATCGCTAGCAATCAAGGACAGTGGGTACAATATCTACACAACGAAAATGAAAACACGGGATCTTTGGATCACGACACTGGCTGGTGGGTGGAAAATTCGCCTAACTGCTGTAACTTCACAGACGTTGGTGGTAAAATAGTAAAACTCAAACCCATGGAATCATGGCGAGATCTAGATCTACACTTTGACGACAACGAAGGCAAATCTGAAACTGTGAGCAAAATACTACAATTCACCAAAAATGAAAGTTGATGCAGTAGGCAGATTCGTATACAGTGAATCAGATCTGATCCAGGCACTAAAATCAAATCCCGATCTTGATCTAGGCCAAGTCTTGGTAGATTTTGCCTACCAGGACACATTGGATCTAGGCTTGACATTTGACACCGCCAAAGACATAACATTGCCAGTAGAAGCCTGGGATCAGGAGGCACAACAGCATTGGCTCATGCCCGAAGAATATGGTACATTGGATATCGCACAGTATATCTTGGATCTCTGCACCTGCGATGCCGAACGACAGCGTGTGGGACAAGAACTATTGATGTATTTTGATCGAGATCTTTTTCCCTTGCTGTGCTACTTGAAATACTTGGTAGATGTCATGCGTGCCAATAAAATCATATACGGTGTTGGTCGAGGATCATCAGTTGCCAGCTTTGTTCTTTATCTCATGGGCGTGCATCGTGTAAATAGTCTTGAGTATGATTTAGACATAGCAGAATTCTTGCGATAAAGGAGAACACAATGAGTAAGAGTTATAAAACAGCCATGGGCAAGACCATAGACATGAGATCTATGTCAATGGCCAATGAAAAGATCCGCGCAGTGGGCAATATGAATGTAAATGCTCGCGGCGATCTTATTGACAGCAACAACAATATAGTTAAAACCAGGCAGCAACAGTTGGCTGAACAGTACAACACACAAACCAAAAAACAAAATCGGCCTGGCGCAGCACAAAAACCACAGGCAGATCAAACCCAGACAGAAAAACCCCAAGCAGAAAAACCTCAGGCTGATATCAGAGTAAAAGAATCCCAACCTGAACCCATGGTAGAAGAACCAGTTGACTTTCCCGAAGATGTTGCCCAGGATGATGTGGAAATCGTCAAGGAAGAATCACTACCTGTAAAACCTGCCACAGGTCTAGCAGCAGCCATAGCCAAAACCAAGGATAATAAAAAACAATGACTCCCGCATTTGCACCCATAAAAATTTCCAGTCTTCGCGCCTTGAGAGATCATGTCATAATCACTGACATGGAATTCCGTGAGCGCATTACCACTGGGGGATTGATACTGCCCAATGACAACGGTCAGGCCACTGGCATACGTCCTCGCTGGGGCCGAGTTTATGCTGTGGGTCCTGAACAGACCAGTGTGCGTGTAGGCGAATATGTGTGTATAGCACACGGTCGTTGGACCAGAGGTCTTGAGATCGAAGATCAGCAAGGCACTAGGACCATACGTCGCATTGATCCCAATGATATCTTGTTGGTGTCTGATGAACTGCCACAGGACGATACCATGGGCGATGCTGTAGATGGACGCTACATGAAGACCACAGTGAACGACTTTGCCAAAGATGGGCTATAAGATAGACTGGGATAAGAATCGCATCTGGCTGGATCTCAGTCGCATGATGGCTGAAGTGTCCAGTCCTTACAATGACGGATTCACTGCCAGCCATATCAAAAAAGACCTGTATGACATCAAGTGTTTTATAGATGAACGCTATGAAAATTTACCAAAATTCACCGGCGAAGAAGACTGGGACAAGCAACGGATGTTGCAAATTTTAAAAAAACAACACAACAAATGATATTCAACCGAGTAAGAGAATTAAAAGACGCTGGCATGAAGATAGGTATAACATTCAGTACCTTTGATCTCTTGCACGCTGGACACATAGCCATGCTGGCCGAAGCCAAAAATCACTGCGACTATCTCATAGCAGGACTGCAAACCGATCCCACCATCGATAGACCCGACAGCAAGAATCCACCAGTGCAAAGCATAGTAGAACGACAGATACAACTATCTGCCACTAGGTTCGTGGATGAAATAGTGGTGTATCAAACAGAAAAAGATCTGGAAGATATATTGCTGACCCTGCCCATAGATGTCAGGATCTTGGGTGTGGAGTACGAAGACAAAGACTTTACTGGTCGCAAGATCTGCATCGAGCGTGGCATCGAATTGGTGTTCAACAAACGAGACCATTCATTTAGCAGTTCCAGCCTGCGCAAACGTGTGGCCGAAGCACAACAAAATACCATCAAACAATAACCAATTGTCATTGACACTGACCCAACTGAGTGCTAAAGTACTAGATATTGCCAAAGGAAACTTATGATTGATCGACTCTGGGTAGAAAAATATCGCCCCGCAACAGCCGCCGACTATGTGTTCATGGATGCTGCACAAAAATCACAGGTGGAAGGCTGGATCCGAGATGGAGCCATACCACACCTGCTGTTTTCGGGATCACCGGGAACAGGCAAAACCACACTGGCCAAAATCTTGATCAATCAGTTGGATGTGAACGAATATGACGTCATGCAGATCAATGCTTCAAACGAAACCAAGATTGAAGTCATGCGTGACAAGGTAGTGAACTTTGTGAGCACCATGCCTTTTGGTGCGTTCAAAGTTGTGCTGTTGGATGAAGCAGATTATCTCAGCCAGGCCAGCCAGGCCATGTTGCGTGGCTTGTTGGAAGAGTATGCCAGCACCGCACGTTTTATCTTGACCTGTAACTATCCCAACAAAGTGATACCTGCACTGCACAGTCGTTGCCAAGGATTCCATATCCGTGATCTAGACAAAACTGAACTCACGGCCAGGATCGCCACCATCTTGCTCTCGGAAAGCGTGAAATTTGAACTGGATACCTTGGACAGTTATGTCACAGCACACTATCCCGACCTGCGCAAATCTATCAATGCTGTGCAGTTGGGCTCAGTTGGAGGTGTGCTACAAAATCCCGCAAACAACACAGCCACCGGCGACTACATGGCACAGGCAGTTGATCTGTTCAAACGCCAGCAATATAAACAGGCCAGAGAACTTATATTAAACAATGTCACTGCTGGTGAGTATGAAAGCATCTATACCTGGATGTATGACAACATAGAACTGTTTGGCGAAGACGATGAAGCATTCAATCATTCGGTTTTGACCATACGCGATGGCCTGGTCAACCATGCATTCATAGCTGACCCCGAAATCAACCTGGCAGCCACACTTATAACATTGACAGAAAAATGAGATACTTCCTGATCAAATATATCCAACGTCCCAATGGGCAGTATGACGAAGTCAGCGAAATACGAAAAAATCTGCGGCCGCAGCACTATAGGAATTTTTCTGTAATATTAGATTTCAAAAAATTACAGGTCCTGCAGGCCCACGTCAATGGAGTAGTAGCCGGACGTGACTGGGAAAAACTTTTCCAAACTTATGTACAGCATTATAGGCAGCAATTTGATATGATGCTGGATTATAATCACGGTCCTGAAATTGCGAAACCCACTGCTGCTGTGAATCTAGCAGTAGAATAAAATCCATAAATATGGCAAAGAGATTTGCCATATGTGGACACCCAAAGATATCATACTGCTGATCCTGGTCGTGGGATTTTTACTGATCCTGGGCGGGTCTGTGGTGTATGATTTTTATCTTGCTTCCATCAGCAGAAAAATACCCGACGCCGCAGTGATACAACTGCTGGAAAAGTCTTTGGTAGGCATAGTGGGCATAATCACTGGATACTTTGTTGCCAGGAGCAAAGAATAATGCGTGCTCATGAATTTGTATCGGAAGCCAAAAAAGACGCCTGCTACAATAAAGTGCGCAGCCGTTACAAGGTATGGCCTTCGGCCTATGCATCAGGTGCCTTGGTACAGTGTCGCAAAAAAGGTGCTGCCAACTGGGGCACTGGTGGAAAGAAAAACAAATGAGATATCAAGAAATTCTTGAAGCCTGCTGGACTGGTTATCAGCAACAGGGCATGAAGAAAAAAGGAGATCGCCAGGTGCCTAACTGTGTGCCTGTTTCAGAGCAAGAACTAGAAGAAGATCTGCGTAAATGGTTTAAAGAAAAGTGGGTGCGGTTTGGACCCGATGGCAAGATACGCGGAGACTGTGCTAGAGGCAGCAAAGGTGAAGGCAAGCCCAAGTGCTTGCCACAGGCCAAGGCACATGCCCTGGGCAAAAAAGGTCGTGCATCAGCCGCGGCACGCAAACGCAGACAAGATCCTGATGCCGAACGCAGCGGTGCAGCCAAAAATGTTTCAACCAAGGAATCCGCAGACTTAGGAGAAGGTTGGAAAGAAAAGATGGCAGCGGCTGCAGTGGCCGGCGGTCTAGCCCTGGGCGCAGGTTCAGCACAGGCCTTGGATGTAGATCGATATGGCATGGCCAAAGATGTATTTGGTCCCAGCCAGGATTATGCTGTGCATCAGCCACTGAAAAGCATAGCAGTAGATATGCCTGATCAATGGGTCAAAAGCAAAAACGTCATAGTATATGACAAAATGATTTTTAATCCCATGCCTGCAGAAATGTATGGTAAGATCAAAAGCAGCGGAGCATACAAACGAGATGGTGAGATCGTGCCTGCTGGTACGGTGCCTGGTGTAGATGGCAACATTATGTTGTATACCGAAGGAGATTACAATTATTTCCTCACCGGCAAGATGGCTAAAAATTACAGCCAAGAATTGGCCACCACAGATCTAGTGAATCGCAATCTCAGCACAGCACAGAGATATGTACAGGGAGATCTCAAGAAAAACACAGCACCAAAAATACAAAACTTCAATCCTGATATCAGTAAAAAACCCACTTTACCCTGGCAAAGAAATCAGGATAAGAACACTTAAGGTCACTACCAATGAGAAACTACATCAACATAATCGAAGCCATTGAAAAGGGCTGTCCACCGGCTACACAAGACATTGGTCTAAATCTCCGCAACAGACAAAAGGCCATAGACGAGTATCACTATGGTCCATTGAATCCCAATGAGCCCAATGACGAATACTGGCAGGAGCTGGCCGACAAATGGAACACAGATGATATCAAATCTGTCAAACAGAATCGTTGCGGCAACTGTGCTGCCTTTGACATATCGCCAGATATGTTGGACTGCATAGCCCAGGGCATTGGTTCGGAACCTGGCAGCGATCCCCACGATACCATCGATGCTGGCGATCTAGGCTACTGCAAATTCTTGAAATTCAAATGTGCTGCCAAACGCACCTGCGATGCCTGGGTAGAAGGCGGTCCCATCACAAAATAAAAAGCCCATTAGGGTATAACGGGCTGAATTGACGTCTAGCGTCACGGATGTTCTACAGTGATCTCACAGATCGGCTTTAAGGCGGATGCGCCTGTAGATCATCAAACGAGGTGGGATATTTCATGATTGAACCTCCTCTTAGTCGTATAACTTTAGTATTCCATCAATGATAGAATGACGTTGGCAGTCTCTGCGATCCAGCTTGCATATACTTAGGCCATATACTCCTTGAGCGTTCAGCCTCTCTGCGAGGTCTAGAAGGCCATTATCGCGTGTTGATCTGTCGGCCTGCTCAACGTCTCCTGTCACAACAATCTTAGATCCCACGCCAATACGAGTCAGCAGCATCTTCATTTGACCAGGAGTGGCGTTTTGCATTTCATCAGCAATCACCCACGCTGACTTCATGGTACGGCCGCGCATGAATGCCAGGGGGGATATCTCCACAGTCTGATCTTCTAGCATTTTTGCGATGTCGCGTGGGCTATAATATTCGCGTAACACGTCGAGAAGTGGTCTGGTCCAGGGTTCCATTTTTGAATTTAAATCCCCGGGTAAGAATCCATGCTTTTCATCTTCTACGCCCACGGCTGGTCTAGTGAGGACGATGCGCTCGATCGCGCCCATCTTCAACTGTTTTATTGCGGCCTGCATGGCTATGTAAGTTTTGCCTGTGCCTGCAGGACCATATGCTATCACAATGTGTTGTTTGGGATCCAGTAACTTTAATATGTAATTTTCTTGATTGAGGCTCTTGGGCACCAGTTCTATGTGCCTGACTCGCTGTGCTTCTCGGAAGTTTATGGTGTTGGGTGCCATTTGTTGTTCGGTGTAACGTGCTGCTTTTTGTGCTGCTATTCTTTTGTTGCGAGCCAAGGTGGATTCTCCTAAGTGTTATCGCTACCAATGTTATTTAGATCACCTGCGGTCCCACTTAAACCGCACATATCTCCCTGGAAAAACCAGCTAAGTATTAGGCTGTCACACAAACAAATCCCCCTCGAGTAAATCCCCTTAGGTCCCAAAAGCACTAAATAATACACTATGGGCATCAAGGTATTTGAAAACGGTTTTGGCGACAACGATTACTGGCTGATAGCCGATGTGATCAAAGGCATCTACACTTCAGACGGCAGCATGGCTGTGCTGCTGGACTTTGAGCGTGTGCTGGATGAACTAGACATCTACAGTTACAAAAACTGGCGCTTTGGCGAACTGGTGGAAGGTCCCGATGTCAGCAGATACACAGTGACCTGCATATTCTTATGGCCTTACAAACTCATGCCCGATCCCAGAGCAGGACTGCGGCTGACCAGCCTGGACTGCACAGTGGAATACAAACAAGACAAAATGAAGATCCCAGAGAAGATCACAAACCCTGGAGATTTCCGTCCTGGCACACACAAAGCTCGTATGATTGAAAAAGACATATGGCTGGTGCGCATCACCATGCCCAAGGACCTCATGCAAGACATCAAGACTGGTAGCCTAGAATTAGAAGACCAAAGTGTGGATTTGGCGGATCTTGATGATGCCTATGAAGAAGATCTAGACAAAGAACAGAATCAAACAGGACCATCTGCTCAGGATGCGCTAACACCTGGTGTGCCACAACCTGGCTCACTGGGCGCACCTCCGGGACAGGGTTCGGGCGTGGGCGGACTAGGAGCGCCGGCACTATGACACAGTTAAATGAAGGTTTGGAATATCATGACATGATGGGCTTGGTCAAGCCCACTGTACATATCGATGAATTCGAAAGCCGCATGGGCGATGATGCAGATGTCATAGTTGTGAGTTTTTATCTGCGCAACAGCCAGGCCGCAGACGATTTGGTTGTTTGGTTGGAAAAAGGTTATGACTTCATACTGGATGCTGATCGCTCGCCGGGAGAAATCAAACCCAATCGTTACCTGGTCTATGCTGAATTCCGCAGATCGCCCGAATTTGTGAAAAACTTCAATCAGGTCATGACCGAACTGCCTAACCTCACAGCCATTGACGCAGACAAGTTCAAAATACACGTGGGCAAAAAATCCTATCCCTACAGCAAAAAAGCCGTGGCCGACACAGTGACCTTGACCCCAGCAGAATACAACAGAAAAAAAGAAGGCGATATCAACGAAATCCGCGAAGCCGCTGGTCTCACACCCAAGCCCATATATCGCAGAGTGGCCAGAGATTTGAAAAACTGGCAAGACCTGGCACACATCACAAGATAAGGAGCCCTCAATGAAACTCACAGAAAATTTCACACTGTCAGAAATGATCAAGTCAGAAACAGCACTGCGTCACAATCTAGACAACACTCCCGGCGATGCAGAAATCGCCAATCTCAAAAGGCTTGCAGAACGAGTTCTGCAACCAGTGCGCGAACACTACAAAACTGGTGTGAAAGTGAATTCTGGTTTTCGCCATCCCAATGTTAATGCAGCTGTGGGTGGATCTAAAACATCTGATCATTGCCAAGGTCAGGCCGCTGACATAGAAATACCCGGCGTGGCCAATGCTGATCTTGCACAGTGGATCGTGAGCAACTTGGACTTTACACAAGTGATATTGGAATTTTACACTCCTGGTGTGCCCGATTCAGGTTGGGTGCATGTGAGCTATGTGGAAGGTAATATCAAGAAACAGGTGCTGACTGCCATGAAAGAAAATGGCAAGACTGTGTACAAGCCTGGATTGATTGCATGAAACTCTACGAGATCATCTCGGAAGGTATGTTTAGACCTGCTAGATATCGTGTGACCATGCGAGACGGCACAGTCAAAGTCATTGACTGGCAGTACGACGAAGGCCTAGGTCAATATTTTATTGATACCTACGGCGAAGAGCCAGCCAAAATAGAACGCATCAAAAACATCGCAGGAGAACCCGGAGGCAGCACACGGGATGCCGAAGCACAAGGCCGTGAGCAAGCAGATGCTGCTCGCACAGCCATGTCACGTGCCCAAGCCAGTTACGAGAGGCCCTGATGCTGCCCGTCGGCGCCATAATCCGATCCATAGTCGCACTGATCATTGCTGTTATCATAGCCGCAGGACTTTGGTATGTGTCCAACGTCAAGGCCGACTTGGTGCAAAGTCAAGAAAACGCACGTAGGCTAGAACAAGGCATCCAAGAACAAAAAGATTTGTTACGGCAGATGGTTGAAGACATTGCAGCCATTCAGCAGACCAATCGTGATCTGCAGAATCTAGCAGAACGCTATCGCGGTGAAGTGGACACGCTGACAAAAAAATTCAGCCAGGACGCACGCGGCAATCCCCGAGACTTTGGCCAGTTGGCTCGCGAACGACCAGAACTGGTAGAACGCCTGGTGAATCGCGGCACACGCAATGCTATGCGCTGTCTTGAACTGGCATCGGGCGCGGCACATACCCAGCAAGAATTAGCAGCCAAGAATTCAGCGGAGATCAACAAAGAATGTCCTGCCATAGCCAATCCCAACTATCGGGCACCACAATGAGATCCATACTAGCTGTCATCCTGGTGTCAATGAATCTGCAGGGCTGTGCCTTGCTGGCCTGGAATGCCATCAAGCCCATAGAGATCGAAAAGAAAGCAGTGGCACGCACGCCACTGAATCTACCAGATCCCACACCCATCAAACCCGCAGTACCACGCTGGATCATCATCACTCCGGAAAATCAGGCTCGTGTGTTTGAAGAACTGCGAGCAGCCAATGCGGATCAAGTGCTGTTTGCCTTGACCGACGATGGCTATGAGGAACTGGCCATAGATTTTGCTGTGACACGCAATTTCCTATCACAGCAGCGCGAGATGCTGAAAAAGTATCGAGAATACTATGAACTCAAAGAAGCAGACAAGAAGTAGTTCTCTGGCTCTGGGATTACAATCCTGCTTGCCCTATCTGCTGCCTGGCACACTGGCACTATATCTACTGTTGTGCTTGCCAGGTCTGTCGCCTAGACAGTTGATCCTGGCTCCGGTGGTATTGACCATTATCACTGTGTGGTATCTATTGATCAATCAAGTTTTACAGATCATGATTGACCACAAAAAATAAATCTTGATCTACAGTTTGTTCACTGTAACAAAAGTGTAATAATAAACCGCGCAGTTTATTGTAAATAGTCTTGTGCAGGAGCACAACACAAAGGAGAATTCAAGTGAAAAAACTATTTACAATGTTTGCCGCGGTCGTATTTTGTACCACAGCAATTGCTGCCGACATCACAGGCGCAGGTGCTACATTTCCCTATCCCATGTACGCCAAGTGGGCCGAAGGCTACAAAAAAGCCACAGGAGTGGGACTCAACTATCAATCAATTGGTTCATCGGGCGGCATACGCCAGATCAATGCCCGAACCGTGACCTTTGGTGCCACAGACGCACCTGTGTCAGGTGCAGATCTAGACAAGAATGCCCAGATACAGTTTCCTGCCATCATAGGCGGCACTGTGCCAGTGATCAACCTGGATGGTTTTAAACCAGGTGAACTGCGCATCACCGGTGCTGTATTGGCTGATATCTATATGGGTACAATCACCAAGTGGAACGATGCTAAATTGGCAGCACTGAATCCAGGCAAGAAGCTGCCCGATCAAAACATCGTTGTGGTACACCGTGCAGATGGCTCAGGTACCACATTCAACTGGACTGATTACTTGTCAACAGTCAGTCAAGAGTGGGCTAGCAAGGTCGGCAAGGGCGCTGCGGTAAAGTGGCCTGCTGCTTCATCAGTGGGTGGCAAGGGCAACGAAGGTGTTGCTGCCAATGTCAACAGGATCAAAGGCGCCATTGGTTATGTAGAATATGCTTATGTGAAAAAGAACAAAATGAACTTTATGTTGCTGCAGAACAAATCGGGCAAGTTCGTAGCGCCCGATGATGTGACTTTTGCTGCGGCTGCCGATGGTGCAGACTGGTTTTCAGTACCGGGCATGGGACTTTCAATCGTGGATCAGCGTAATCCCAATGCTTGGCCCGTGAGTTCAGCCAGTTTCATCATCATGTATATCGATCCCAGTGACAAAAAGTCCAGCCAAGAAGTGATCAAATTCTTTGACTGGGCTTTCAAGAATGGTAAAAAGGACGCTGCTGACTTAGATTATGTTAGCCTGCCCGATGCATTGACACAGCAGATAAGAACGCAGGTCTGGTCACGCATTAAACACTGATATCCAGCGTTTTTGTGCTAAATAGGAGTATGCGTCGAATACTCCTATTTTTATTTGTGCCCTTGCTTGTGGGCTGTGGCACAGTACAGCAGGCCTGGGAAAGTTACTGGCTACCACCCTTTGATAATCGCGAATATACCTATGCAGTAGAACTGCGTACCATGAGTGAATTCATGGCTGCCCAATGCCAAGATGCCAAAATCAGTGCTGAGAATGCTACGGTGATACATCGCAAAGCTGTGGAATTCCACAACTACGCTAGAGAACTGCAGAACAATCGCGATGTGGCTGCCATGGCTGCCAGCATCAAAGAAATCACAGTTACTTTACCTGAGCGTTATGCTAGATCTGAACCAGTGTCGGCAGCATACTGCCGCAGCAAATATAGTTTGATCACATTAGCCAGCACAGGCGCACAGCAGGCCATGGCAAGGAAGAAAAGATGATGGACACAACATTGTTGGCTATTGAAGCCGAATTACAACAGATACAGCGAGACATAGCAGCAGGTACATTGACCAAAAGCGAAGCAGAGGAATTGCTGCGTGACATAGATGTAGCCAAGTTTGTGGTGACCACAGCCGAAGGCTTGCAACGAAAAGCCGAAGTGCAGGCATTGTTGGATGCTACTGTGACTCTGGTATCGGCTGTGACATAACGAGTACAGATATGAAAATACAAGGCACAAAAATACGCGGATTGAAATTGTATTCATCTGCTGCTACAGTAGAACCAGATAGTTATTTCAACTTGGTATCATTGCTACTACCTGGTAACGGCACCAATGGTGCACAAAACAACACCTTCTTGGATTCAAGCACCAACAATTTCACCGTCACAAGGAACGGCAACACCACGCAGGGCACATTCTCACCATTCAGCCAGACCGGGTGGAGCGTGTTTGTCAACAGTGCAGGGTCAAGTACATCTACTATGAAAGGGCTGACCACTCCTAACAGCACATTGTTTGACATGGTCAACGGCGGAACTGTAGAATGTTGGGTATATCTAACACAGTATCCCGCCGCAGGAGCTCCTTACTTTAATTCTGCTTTCTTGTTTAGTTTTTACGGTGCTGCATTCCCAGCTGGTAGCAAGTATTATGGTATGTCCATTGTAAACACCGGAGCGTTATCAATAATTAGAGACTATGGAGGATCTAATACTGATAACACCAGCAGTACGATCATACCTCTCAACACGTGGACACACATCGCGTGGTCCAGAATCAGCGGATCAAACTATTTCTTTGTCAACGGAACTGATATAACATCTACTTTTACTAATCCCACTCTATCGGGTGCGTGGCCCGCTTCCACAACCGACTATCAATTGTACATAGGCTTGGGCGCTTATCTGTACAATGTCTATACATATATTGGAGATTTCAATGGATACATCTCCAACTTTAGAGTAGTCAAAGGATCGGCTGTATATTCAGCATCGTTTACACCACCAACACAGCCACTGACTGCAGTGTCTGGTACATCATTACTGACTTGCCAAAGCAATCGTTATATTGATAATTCTACCAATGCGCTTGCCATAACACCTCTTAACACTCCCTCCGTACAGGCATTCTCGCCCTTTGATCCTACCACTGCCTATGCTGCCGGCACCGTGGGCGGCTCGGGATACTTTGATGGTAGTGGGGATTATTTGACGTATTCTCCGTCAACCTCTAATCAATTTGGTACAGGGTCATTTACAGTAGAGGCTTGGTATTATCCTTTTTCAGCGCCGTCAGGAGTAGCAGCAGCCTATATTTATGATGCTAGGACGGCATCTGTTACATCTACTTGGGTACTTGGATGTAGATTAAACGGAAGCGGGGCGGCGGCTAATTTATTAGGCTGGTACAATGGTTCTGCAACTTTGGAGGGTTCAGCATTAACTTTAAATGCGTGGAATCATGTTGTTTATGTTAGAAATAGCAGCACCAATACTGGGTCTTTATTTTTAAATGGAACTAGAACAGCAACACAAACCGACACTACAAATTATAGTTCTACTGGCGCTACGGCTACTATTGGAAGCAGATATACCATTACAGACCTTTTATACGGTTATTTACAAGACCTTCGTGTGGTAAAAGGCACGGCTGTTTATGATGCTTCTGCAACATCTATTACTGTACCTACCGCACCCTTAACCGCCATTGCCAACACTCAACTGCTACTCAACTATACCAATGGTGGTATCATTGACGCTGCCGCCAAGAATGTGCTGGAGACCGTGGGTGGTGCTGCCATCAGTACTGCACAAAGCAAGTTTGGTGGATCCTCCATGGCATTTGATGGCACTGGCGATTGGCTAGTTGTACCAAATAATGCGTTTTATAACTTTGGGTCCGGAGACTTTACTATTGAGTTTTGGTGGTATCCGAATACAACCGCAGACCAGAACCTGATAAGCAAATGGAATTCCGGGACTGAATGGATACTTCAATGGAGAAACACTGGTAATTTTAGATGGGCGGCTAATGGCTCTGTTGTGCGCGATGCTACATATACCTTGTCAACAGGGGCGTGGATACATGTTGCCGTGTCATGTGCATCTGGAAATTTAAGAATTTTTGTAAATGGAACGCAGATAGGCACAACTGCAACTCAATCATCAATCACGACAACAACCGAACCAGTTGTGATTGGAGCTGGTCAAATATCTACTACACCACTTGTTGTAAATGGATATTTCGATGATGTTCGTATTACCCGCTTCGCCCGGTACACCACCAACTTCACACCGCCTACCACGGCCTTCCCCACGCAATAGGAATAGATACAATGATAATACAAGGAACAGCAATCAAAGGCATGACAGTAAGTTCGTCGGCTGCAGGTATAACTTCAGACAGTTATTTCAACTTGGTATCATTGCTACTGCCGGGGAATGGCACGAACGGCGCACAGAACAACACATTCCTAGATTCTTCGGCCAGCCCACTTACCGTAACAAGGAATGGTTCCGTCACGCAGGGCGCATTCTCACCCTTTACCTTCGGCAGTGGCACGCAAACTGACGGTTACTACTCGGGATACTTTGATGGCTCGGGGGATTATCTTAGTTCAACTCTTACTGCGTCAGCACCAGGCACTGGATCGTTCACATACGAATGCTGGTTTTATATTAGATCTCTTGGGTCGCCTGTTGGAATTTTTAATACGCGATCTGGAGATTCAACAGACGGATTTGATGTCAATGTTAGCACATCTAATCAATTACAAATTACATATACAGGATCTGTTCTTGGGTCTGTTAGCGGAATTATAGCAAATCAATGGAATCATTTAGCGATAGTAAGAAATGGTTCAACTAATTGGACTGTCTACATAAATGGAAATGTTGGAACAACTATTAGCAACTCTACAAATTTTACTTCAACTACAATGTTAGTAGGTGCAGTTGCATTGGGAGGAAGTTCTTTTAACGGATATATTTCTAATTTCAGATATGTAACTTCAGCAGTATACACATCAAGTTTTACTCCAACAACATCTCCTTTGACCGCTATAACGGGAACTAAATTTCTGACCTGCCAAAGCAGTCGGTTCATTGACAACTCAACCAACGCCTTTGCCATCACCGCCGTTGGCAACTCACAGCCCACGGTGGTGAACCCGTTCGGCATGACCGACTGGTCGGGATACTTTGATGGCAGCGGTGACTATTTAAATCTAACGCAATCTGCTTTTGCAGTTGGCACAGGAAATTTTACCTTAGAGGCGTGGGTGTTTTTGACTTCTGCGCCGGGAACTGAGGCTGGAGTTATAAGTTCATTCAATACTGCCACCGGGCAAGGATTCTATCTTGCGGTAAACAGTTCACGGCAGCCTTTTTTTGCTATTGGCAATGGAGGAGTTGTCAACCCAACCGTAACCGGCGCAGCAATTCCTCTTAATACTTGGGTTCATCTTGCTGGAGTTCGATCTTCTGGCACTATTAGTTTATATGTTAATGGATCGTCTGTTGGAACGCCTACAAGTGCTACTGCGTCAATAGATCGAACATTGCTTGGTATAGGGCTGGCTTATCCTAATTCACCGCAGTTATACATAACTGGATGCATTTCGAATGCTCGCATAACCTCCAATGCCGTCTACACCTCAAACTTCACCGTACCCACCGCGCCGCTCACCGCAATCTCCGGCACCCAGCTGCTGACCTGCCAAAGCAGTACATTTATAGACAACTCCCCGAACGCGTTCACGATCACGGTCAACGGGAACGCGTACACGGGCACGCTGAACAACCCATTTGGCAGCATCGTGAACTACACCACCCCGCCCTTGCAGGCCTGGTCAAATTATTTTAGTAGCACCGGTGACAATCTAAGAACTGGAACAATGACAGCTTTGGGTTCCGGTGATTTTACATTAGAGATGTGGGTATTTCCCCTTTCCTTTGCAAATTATCGTTTAATTTGGGATAATAGAACAAGTGATCCAGATACAAACGGTTTTGCTTTTGGTTTAGACGCAAATGCAAAAGTATATTTGTACACAAATAATTTATTTGCAATTACGACAACAACAGCTCTGGTTGCAAATACTTGGACTCATATTGCGTTAGTAAGAAATGGTTCCGGAAGTGGTAATGTAAAAATTTACATCAACGGTGTGGCAGATGCCACAACAGCCACCAACACCGCGAACATGTCTAGGACTTTGGCATACATTGGAAATGACTTTGATGGTACGGGCTCTCCGTTTGTTGGTTACCTTTCAAATATGAGAGCGACCACACGTGCTTTGTATAGTACTACTTTTACACCAAGCACATCTCCACTGTCTGCTGTAGCTAACACTGTTTTGCTAACCTGCCAGAGCAATCGCTTCGTTGACAACTCAATCAATCAAGTTGCCATCACTCGCGCCGGCGACACCTCCGTGCAGCCCTTCTCGCCGTTCAACCCAGACGCGGCATACTCGACCAGCAGCATAGGTGCGTCCATGTATTTTGATGGAGCTAGCAAACTCACAACATCAGCCAGCATTGACATCTCTGGCGTTTTTACCATCGAAAGTTGGTTCAACTCTACCAATGCCGGCGGTTGGTTCTTTACCATCGGCAACTTTCCTGTCTACATTGACGTTAGCGCGGGAACAATCACACTAGATAAAAGCAGCGTGGGCAATCAATTGGTAACCACGGCCAATGAACAGGTCAAGGGATCCAACTGCTGGAAACATCTAGCCATCACTAGAGATGGATCGGGATTGATCCGAGTGTTTGTGAATGGAGTATTCTTGGGCAGTGTCAGCACCGGCTATTCCGCAGGCACATTAAATGGTCTAGGCCAGTATGCTAGCTATGGTGGTGCTTGGCTAGGATACGCCTGCGATTTTAGAGTAGTGGTCGGCACTGCGCTGTACACCAGCGCCTTCACTCCCCCAACAGCACCGCTGACTGCTGTGTCGGGCACAGCGATTTTACTGTCTGGCATTAACGCGGGTATCTACGATGCTGCCGCCAAGAGCGATTGGGAGACCATAGGCAACTCACAGATATCAACCGTGCAGAGCAAGTTCGGCGGGTCATCCATGTACTTTGATGGCAGCGGTGACGCTTTGGCCAACCTTAACAGCGGCCAGTACAATCTTTTTGATTTCGGAACAGGCGATTTCACCATTGAATTTTGGTTCTACTGTATTAACACAACCTCCGGTATGGTTTACACACGAGCGATCTCAGGGCATAACCTATGTGTAGTATATGTGGGAGCAAATGTCACGGAAAGGGTATCTTTTTTTGCAACAGCATCAGGCGGAGGCACGGCCATTCAGAGCGCCGGAACCCCCGTGGTGTCAACATGGAATCACGCCGCGATAGTAAGACAAAACGGCACTGTTACTGTTTATCTTAACGGGACAGGCGGAACCCCCGCCTCCAACACAACCAACATAACAGCTGGTAGCACTTACGGCTCTTACGTGCCCACAATTGGGGCTTATTATCACGGAGGAATTAGCTTTCCATTTGCTGGTTACATCGACGACTTTCGCATAACCAAAGGATACGCCCGTTACACTGCCAACTTCACACCGCCCACTGCAGCCTTCCCAACACAATAATCTAAGGAGCTTATAATGTTATATTCTAAAAATGGTTCAATACCCAAACCCCAGACCGACGGTACCGACGGTTGGATCCAAGTGTCAGATCCTCCTGTGCCTCCTGAAGGTCAAGAAGTTGTATGGTGGTATCCTCCAGGTTGGGTAGTACGCGATCCCATGCCCCAAGCACAGCCAGGTCATGTCTACAAGTGGAATCAAAGCACCGAGCAGTGGATCGAATATCAACTGCCTGTGGAGCCCGCACCTGAACCCACAGAAGAACCCAGCCAACCTCAGGATCCTGTATAACAAAATGATCATACGTGGATCGACCATACGCCGTGCTGTGATGCGTGCCGGCGGCGCTCGGGAATATACTTCACAGTTTGTGGCGTTGGCAACACAAAACTCGCCTTGGGCAGAAGCTTACCGTTGGTCGCCCAGCACAGGCTTTGGCGCCAAATACAGTAATCCCAGTCCACTGCTTCCGGGAGATGGTCAAAGGGTACGATTCAATAAAGACTGTACTGCGGTAGCTTATGCCCATAATGGCAGCCCTTACATAACTGTCTATGCTTGGTCGGCCAGCACAGGATTTGGCGCAAAATACAGCAATCCGTCATCTCTGCCTGCAGACGCCAATGACGTGGCATGGAATCCCAATGGCACAGCCGTAGGTTGTGTAGGATCGGGACCATCTGTGGCAGTTTATACTTGGAATGATTCCACTGGGTTTGGCACGAGATACAGCAATCCTCCTTCGCTGATAGCACAAGCCAAATATGGCATGGCCTGGAGCCCAGATAATGCAGCAGTGGCCATACAAAGTGCCACAGTTCCGTCAATCGAAGCCTGGCCATGGAATGATGCCACGGGATTTGGTACAAAATACTCTGCCCCCGCTACATCTTCGTCAACGACCCAGACTGGCGTGGTATTCAGTCCCGATAGTTCACAGATCATATGGTCTGTTTCAAGTGCGCCTTATCTATTTGCCTATCCTTGGAATAGCAGCACAGGTTTTGGGGCAAAACTTGCTAATCCGGTCACTGCATTGACGCGTGCTGCCGATGGTATTGCCATGAGCAGCAATGGCCAGGCCCTGGCCTGCGCCCTTGGCGGAGCCAGTCTAGGTACTCCGCGTTTGGTGATTTACGCTTGGTCAAGTTCGGGATTTGGAGCCAAATATGCAGATCCAGCCACCCAACAGAATTCAAGCAGCGAAGGCGTTGGATTTAGTTTAGACAATCGAGCTGTGGCCGTTGGCTTTGCTATATCACCCTATATCTATGCCTATCCATTTGATACCGTCACAGGCATTGGTACGGTATATAGCAATCCCTCGCCCTTGTCTTCTTTGGGAGTAGATGGCATAGACTTCGGTGGGGTATATTAACACACTGACCCAGGATCTATCTTAAATAAACATATCAAGGAGACATCAAAAATGTTGGAAGCTTACAAACAAGAAATATTAACACAGACACTGGAAATGCGTCAGCGCGAAGTCACAGAGTATCAGGTCAACATTGATAACTTTATTTTAGCCATAGCACAAATTGGCAGCGATCCCGATATGCAGGAATTTAAACAACAGTTGGTTGATTTGCTGGCTTCAAATCAACGCGAACAGCGCAAATCACAGATCATGTTAGATGTGATACAGGCTCAACTGAATGGTTAATCGTGGATTATCCAGTTTACCCCGACGACAATGATTTGGATCTTCCTCGCAATCCCTACAGTCCGGTATGATCATACAAGCCTGTGAACAATTCAATCTAGAAGATCTACAGGTGGATCTATTGACCATTGGCTGCTATGTTTTCCATGATCCTGTGCTGGAAAACATCTGCTCAGATGTGGTCTGGCAAGAAGAGTCACCGGGATTCCGTGGCGGCATCAACACTCAAGCCACTGACATCTTGCAGAGCCGCATCCGATATCACACACAGGATTTTTTCCCACTGGAACTGGTCAACAGTTATGTCTGGTCTGGTATAGATCATTACTCGGATCAGTGGCACGACGATGCCAGAGAAAAAATGGACTTACAATTCCTGTGCTATCAGACCACCATGACTGAACAAGAAGGTGGTGCCTTGGAAATGCAGTGCTTTGATGGCATCACGAGACAATACTTTCCCCGAATAGGAGATGTGGCAGTGATCAATCACAAAAATCTCCTGGTGCATCGTGTGGGTCCAATCCACACCAATCGTGAGAGGATCGTGTGCAGTGCCGCCTACAGATATGCCCATGACTGATATATCATTGAACGAAGCCAGTCCTGATACCGTGGCGGGCAGTTTTAGTGACGATCTCATAGCCAGCAAACTGTGGTTGTTGCGCAGATTGCAGCCCATGGCCAATGACGGCAGGATCGTGATCATTGGATCTTGGAACGGCAACTTGGCCAAGATCGCACAAGACACCGAGATACTGCCTGTGGACCGCATGGTCAACATTGACCTGGATCCTGCGGCTGTCAATCATGGAAAAAAATTAAGTCATGCTAGACATATCTGCGGTGATGCCAATACGTTTGATTACTGGCCCGACGACACTGTGATCAACACCAGCCACAATGACTGGACAGGATCTGGTTGGTATGATGCCTTGCCCGCAGGTGTGGTATTCGCCGTACAGACCCGCGATCGCAATGACTTGATGGAATCATATGGCGATGTCGTGCCCTTGTATCAAGGCAATCTAAAATTACGAGATCGAGATGGTGCTTACACTAGATTCATGTTGATTGGTGTCAAGCCTGACACAGCCATCTGCGAAAACATTTCCACACAGCGCCCACCCAACTCACCCCCGTCACCTGTGGGCCTGTACTACAAAGGTTATCCCTGTACTCAAGACTGTTCAGGTCACATGGCCGGCTATGCTTGGGCACAGCGTAAAAATTTAAAGAATGCCAGTTATGTTCCCCGAGACATAGCCAGCACCAGTTTTTATGAAGGTGCCTTGAGTTACGCTCAAGGACGATAAACACATACCCTAGGACCGTTAGGGTTATGCTGCGCGGCTGCTGCGCTGTGATCAGGATTCGCTACCCCAAGATCACTTAAGTGAGCGCTGACATTACTACTTACTAAATACTTGCCATGATAGAAATCATACTAACACTAATCATGACACACATTACCATACTGTGTGTTACCATTTACCTACATCGACATCAAACACACTTGGCCCTGGAACTGAGCCCTTGGGTAAGCCATCCCATGAGATTCTGGCTGTGGCTCACCACAGGCATGGTCACACGCGAGTGGGTGGCCATACACAGACTGCATCATCAGAAATGCGAAACTGCAGGCGATCCACACTCGCCGCAGATCTTGGGCATCTGGCGTGTGCTGTTTGGCGGCGCATGGCTGTACGCTGACGCCAGCAAAAATCGTCGCATGATTGAACAGTACAGCCGCGGCACGCCCCGGGATTGGCTAGAACAGAATATATACAGTAGATATCCCAACCTGGGATACTTGTTGTTGCTGTGCGCATTGACTGCTGTGTTCCACGGCTGGGGCATAGTGATATGGTTGGTACAGATGGCCTGGATTCCGTTCTGGGCCGCAGGAGTGATAAATGGCGTCGGACATTTTTGGGGTTATAGAAACTCAAACACGCAGGATTCTAGTAGGAATATTAGTCCTATTGGTTTCATTATCGGCGGCGAAGAATTACATAACAATCACCATGAACGACCAGCATCAGCACAACTCAGCCACAAATGGTGGGAGTTCGACATCGGCTGGTTCTGGATCAGAGTGTTAGCTGCGCTGGGCTTGGCCTACAACATCAAGTCTTAGAAAACTTCATATTGATCGTGCCACCGGATTCGAATCCGTTCCAGGGCACCACAGTGGCTCCACCGTTTTGGGTCTGTGAGAATCCTGTGCCATTGACATCAGCATCCAAGCGGATGGTCTGATCCGCAGGTGCCATCCAGCCACGATCCATATAAACGCCAGCCATGGGGCCATAGGCCACTGAGCCCTGCATATACCACTGTTCCGGAGTTTGCCAGAAACGCAAGGCGTTGGTATTGTTGGGATCCGACGTGGTCCAGGACCAAGCAGCTCCCGGTGCGATAGTGGTCAAATCTCCCACTGTGTTGTGATTCACAGTGAGATTGTAGTCAGTGAGGTTGGTGATGTTTAGTGTAGCAGTCCAGGCCATGATAATATCCCTATAAAATGATACTTAGTGTAAAAACTGCACACTGACCAAAATACTTGCGAGAAATAAGTACAAATTATTACAACAAGGAGCAAGCAATGGCCACAGCAGCAGAGAAAAAAGCCCAGGATTGGATGACCAGCAAATGGCGTCCAATGATGGCTGTAACTTACATGATGATCAACATAGCAGATTTTATACTGTTTCCCGTACTGTTTACTATCGTGCAGTTTTGGGAAGTACAAGCAGCCAATGATGCATTCCGTCAGTGGGCTCCCTTGAGCCTGCAGGGCGGCGGATTTATACACATCGCTTTTGGTGCCATACTTGGTATCAGTGCTTACACACGCGGCCAGGAAAAGGTTGCGGCAATAGAAGCAGGCAAAAAAGAAGAAGTTTGACATACTCAGTCATTCATGCTAAAATAATAGTGTGAAAGACTATTATGCTATTTTAGGAGTAGAGCGATCGGCCTCAGCAGATGATATCAAATCTGCTTACCGCCGATTGGCCTCTAAGCATCACCCCGATCGCGGCGGTGATACCAAACAGTTTCAGGAAATACAGGAAGCATATGCTACACTATCTGATGATGCCAAGCGAAGCCAGTACGATAACCCGCCAGGCCAATTCCATTTCCAGCAGTCAGGCATACCACCAGAATTCGCACATCATTTCGGTGATATCTTCGGGCACGTGTTCCGTCATCAGGTCAGGCCCCAGGCCCGAGTACAGGCACATATCAACCTTAAGGATCTGGCAACAGGGGGCAAGCGTAACTTTAATATTTCCGGGCGACTGATCGAAATAGACATACCTCTGGGCATTGAAACAGGACAGGAAGTACGCTATCCCAATCTCGGACCCAACAATCATGATCTTGTGATAACCTACATCGTGGATCGTCACGCCGAGTTCCAGCGCCAGGGATTGAACCTGGTGATCACACGCAGTTTGGATTTTTGGGATTTGATCCTGGGCTGTGAACTAGAGATACCCACGCTGCAGGACACAGTGCTGTCAGTCTCAGTGCCCGAAAGAACCAGACCCGGATCGCAGATGCGACTGCGTGGTCAAGCACTTAAAAATCCCAACGGACCTGCTGGGGACATTATAGTGAATATTGAAACACACCTGCCCAGAAACATACCCCAAGATGTCGTGGATGCTATCAAGCGGACAAAACAGTAAATAATTTCATGAAACTCACACGTCGAGTATTGTACAAGATTGCCAGGCCCGTGGATTTTGTCTATCCCTGGAAAAATCAACGACTGGCCAATAACCTTTTGGAATTCATGATCGCCCAGAATGGCATAGGTCTGGCAGCTCCGCAGGTGGGTATAGGCCAGCGTGTGTTTGTGATGAAAATTGGTGTGAGATCCTGGGCCTGTTTCAATCCCCAAATTATGGAATCCAGTGACGATTTTGCCAATTTCGACGAAGGTTGCTTGAGTTTTCCCGGAGACCAGTGTACAATAAGCAGACCCAATACAATAAAGGTCAGATATCGCACAGCCCCTGGAGACATTGTACAAGAAGAATTACTGGGCTTGGCATCTCGTTGTTTCCAGCACGAACTTGATCATTTAGACGGCATAACCATGCACGACAGAAAGGCATACCATGCAGTATAATCCCGAAGTTGAAAGCATCATCGACATGGCGCGAGACTTGGCCATTGATATGCGTCACGAATATGTCACGCTAGAACACGTGGCGTTGGCACTGATACGCAATCAAGAATTCCGTAATCAAACGCGGGACTTTGGCGTGGACATTGAAAGCCTGGATGCCGACATCGAAGCCTATCTACAGTCAATGAAAAGTCTAGAGTTGGAATCGGTTGATCCCGAAGAGTTTGTGCCCAAAAAGACCAACGGTCTCGAGCGCATGATCAATCGTGCTGTGACACAGGTGGTGTTCAGCAATCGCAGGTTCCTGATACCCATTGATCTGTATCTGTCCATCATGAGCGAAAACAACTGCCACGCACACTACTTTTTCTCCAAGTATGGACTGATCAAACAAGAATTTGTAGAGTACTGGCAAGGACATCATCACAAACAGCGCGAACCCAAACTGGGCCGAAAGCAGGCCACAGAAATACTGGAAGAGTACTGCATCAACATGACTGCACTGGCCGAAGCCGGCAAGTATGAACCCGTGATAGGTCGCGCCACAGAACTCAAAGAAATGATCACTGTGCTGGCCAAGCGTTTCAAAAGCAACGTGTTGCTGGTAGGCGATCCTGGTGTGGGCAAAACTGCCATAGTGGAAGGCCTGGCGCAGGCCGTGATCGCAGGCGAAGTGCCCAAGTTTGTGCAGAATCACGAAGTGTGGTCTATGAGCATTGCGGATGTGTTGGCAGGCAGCAAATATCGCGGAGACTTTGAAGAAAAAGTCAAGGCCGTGCTCAGTGCCTTGGCAGCCAAAGACAACTGCATATTGTTCATTGATGAAGCACACGCCATGAAAGGCGCAGGCGCTGCCAACAACTCCAGCATGGACCTGGCCAACATGATCAAGCCTGCCATAACCAAAGGCAACTTGAAGGTGATCGCTTGTACCACTTGGGAAGAATACTATGAGTCATTTGAAAAGGATCGCGCACTCATGCGTAGATTCTACAAAGTGGCCATAGACGAACCCAGCACAGAGCATACGGAAAATATCTTGACAGGCCTGCAGCCCAGGCTGGAAACATTCCACTCAGTGCAGATCGACAGAGATGCTGTGAAGGCCGCAGTGGAACTGAGTGATCGATATATCACTGATCGTAAAAATCCCGACAAAAGCATTGACCTGTTGGATGCTGCCTGTGCAGGTTATCGTGTGAATGATGCTGAAGGTGCTGTGGTCTTGCGTGAAGACATCATCACTGCCTGCGCTAAATTTACAGACATACCGCGAGACAAACTGGCCAGCAAGACCACAGACAAGATCAAGCGTTTGGCTGAAACTGTGAAAGATCGGCTGTTTGGTCAGGATCAAGTGATAGATCCCGTGATCGATCGCATATTTGTTTCTTTTGCTGGCATCAATGTTGATACCAGGCCCTTGGCATCGTTCCTGTTCCTTGGACCCACGGGCACAGGCAAAACCGAACTGGCCAAGGCACTCAGTGACGCACTGGATATGCGACTGTTGCGCTATGACATGAGCGAATTCCAAGAAAAGCACAATCTGTCAACACTAATTGGAGCGCCTCCAGGATATGTGGGCTATGAAGATCACAGCCTGGGCGGCGGCAAACTCATCAATGATCTTAGCAAGAGTCCCTATTCAGTGATCTTGTTTGATGAGATTGAAAAAGCGCACCCTGATGTGTCCAACATCTTGCTACAGATGCTGGACGAAGGCACTGTGACTGGCAGCAATGGCAAGAAAGTGTCTTGTAAAAATACCATCATCATCATGACCAGCAACCTGGGCGCTCGAGACAATGACAACAACGCCATTGGCTTTGGAGTGGCCTTGGCCAAGTCTGGCGAAGAAGATCGCGCACTCAAAGACTATTTCAAACCTGAGATACGCAATCGTATTGATGCCATATGTAAATTCCAGAAACTGGATACCCTGGCCATCAAGCGTATCGTGCTGAAATTCCTCAAGCAACTGCAACAGGCCATGGCTCCCAAAAACATTCGCATCAACTTCTCGGAAGCCTTGATCGATCACCTGGCAGACAAAGGCTATGATGCCAAAATGGGTGCTAGACCCTTGAGCCGCAAAATCGATGAACTAGTTCGTGTGCCGCTTAGCCGCAAGATCCTGTTTGATGATCTCATGAACTGTGAAATCATGGCCGATTATGTTGGAGATTCTGTGACCTTTGACATTACCAGCAACTTGATAGGATCTGTGGATACCAATGGACTTATTAGAGTCTAAATCCCAACCCCGCGGTTCACTGTTTTACAACCGCTATCGCTACAGTATCTCTGCTTATCTTTTTGAAGCAGCAGTGCTGAGGTCGCCCAGACTGGGCCGTGTGAGGGATCACAGCACCCTGGATGAAAACATAGAATTCAGAGATCAGATACTCAAGCGTAACATAAATTATGGTGGGTCCTGGCGTGGTAATCGTACTCGTCCCGGCAAGAGTTTTTCTGCTGATGACGTCCTGGCCTTGCACGAATGCCTGGACTGGTTGGAATCCAATGATCAGGACAAAGTGGTATTGTACGACAACTGGCTGCAGATCTACACCAATGATTATCACCGGCTGCAGGAACAGAAGTTCTGGCAACAGCTACAACACGTGAAACTGGTCACTGCTGAACTCACACATGAACCCGACGTGATCCAACTCAAAGATCCCGAGCACACATTAAGGCACTATTTTCGAGAACGCTGGCTGGAAGAGCCCGTGGTGGAAAAACTGATAAAATTCTGCGAAAATTACTCAGAAGAAATCAGGCTGGGCCCTAGTCTACAACAGCGTATGACGGGGCAGCGGCGCCGCTGGATGACCAGCAATATGTTCATTGATACCAGCAACCCGCATATACAGATGCTGTTTGAAATGTCATTCCCTGGACTGCTAAGAAAGACATATCGTATTGAGCCACGCTAAATAGTAGTATGGCTAAAATATACGAAGAAATCATTGTAATCAAGCTGTCCAAACTGACCAGGGACGATGCCTCAGAATCTGATGCCATAGCCGGCGCTGATGTAACGTCAAGCCTGGAAGCAGTGGCGCAAGAGCTTGTGGGCAGCGGTGTGATCGTAGAAGTAATCAAGGAGTAACACCATGCGCACATCGGGGCAGATACTAATCCCAACGGTTAGTTACGGTAACTATTGGAATGCCACTGCGGCCGCTAACAACAACCCCAGTTACAATCCAGGTTATCCCAACTACAACGCCAACACTGCCAACAACTGGGCCGGCGATCCTGTGAAAGCAGCCAGTTATTATCGTAGCCCGGGCGGCTTACAAACAGTGGCCTACTACTGTACCAATTTTGTAGGCAATCTCATATTTGAAGGCACCTTGGAGTCCGACCCTGACAGCAGTTTGTTGGATCCTTTGGCCACCAACTATCCCTGGTTCAAGATCGCAGAAGTAACGGGTCTTGGACAGAATACCTTTTTACAAAAAACTGCCAATGTGCCAGCGCTCATGGTAGAGTCGCAGATATTCAATTCCGGCTATACCAATGCTGCCGCAGCAGGCAGCAACATCGGCAACGTGTTTTATCAGTCGGGCACCGAAGTGCGATTCACCTACGGTCCCACCATTTCAGCACTGCAGATTGGCACAGAGATTTTGGTCAATGCTTCAGATGCCAACAACAACAGTTTTGATGGCACACCCATAATCGTGGGCATACCCGATGCTGCCAATGTTGTGGTACAGTATGCCACAGCACCCGGCAACTGGTACGCAGGTCCCAACAGCTCAGGCACACTGACCTGGCCCGTGTACAGCAACAGCGTGGGCACCACCAAATCATTTGTGCTCAACGGACAGTATCCGGCTGATCAACTGGTGGTCAGCGTGAACGGTATCATACAAGTTCCAGGTTCCAATGCCATAGGCGGAGCATATACCACCGTGGGCAGCACCTTGGTATTCAACGATGCACTGCCGGCCAATGCCACAGTGGCAGTGAGAGAATTCTACGAGCCCATCGCTACCAGCAACTTCTCCAGCCAGACCATAGTGGCCAACGGCTTGAGCAACACCTTTGTGTTGAACAATGATTCAGCCACTTATACCAGTGAAAGTGTACTGGTATCTGTGAATGGCATACTGCAGATTCCCTTGCCACGCACAGGCAGCAACGCCAACACTTCGCCCCTGCATTGTTTCGCTGTGCTGGCTGATGAAAGCCCTGTAACCGGTGCTAATTTGATATTTAGATTTGTTGATCCCAAGCTTGACTTTGAACAACTGCCTCCGCTAAACAGCAACGTGAATGTGAATGTGATTGGCGGCAACAGTTCTGCATACAACAGCAACATTTACATTGCCCAAGGTGCAGTGGTGCGCAACATCACTGTGGACAGCAACGGTGATCCCAATCGCTTGTCTTTGGATTTTGGTGCAGTTGCCAACAGCAACACAGCCTGGCAAGGTGGCAATGCAAATTTATTATTCCCCAATCTTGGCAGTTATGTACTCACCAGTTCGGGCAACAGCAACACCAATACCTATGTGAACACCTTGGTATTTGACTGGACGCCACAGCCCAACGATGTGATAGAAATCAGAGAGATAGCCGGTGGCAACATTCCCATACCTGCTTACACCGGAGTGTCAGCGCTGAATCTCTTGGGTAACTTTACTTGGCTGCGCTGCCGCGTAAAAGATTTCTCCAGCGGTGTGATCAACAAGATTACCATAAGTTACTGATCATGCTGAGCCGCCAGTTCCTTGTAGAAGCGGCCATGCCAGACATAGGTCGCAAATATCAACACTTGGAAGACCTTGTGTATACCAACGGCAGCCAAGGTGCCTTGCACGCCATAGAACGACTGCGCAGACTGCCCACAGAATATCAGCAGGTGGAAGTGAAGTGGGATGGATCTCCGGTGTTCTTTTGGGGCAGAGACGATGAGGGCAAATTTTATTTCTTTCCCAAAAATGCCTGGATGTATCAGCAGCGTGGCAAAAATAAAACCGCTGACGGTGTCAGTACCGAAATGTCCAGTGCGTCAGCAGTAAAAAAGTTTATTGCCGGCACAGGTCGTGCGGATACCCCAGAACAACAAGCACAGCGCAATCAATATGCACAAGGCATGAGCCAATTGTATTCGGTATTTGAGCGTGCTACTCCCAGCGATTTCCGTGGATTTGTGGAAGGTGGATTGTTGTTCTATCCTGAGAAACCTGCCATTGCTGCCCGTGGTGAATACACATTCCAGCCCAACGTCACGAGATTTTATGTGCGCCAGGACAGCAGACTGGGTGAGCGTATAGAAAATGCCACTGCTGGTGTGGCCATTACAGGATACTATCCCGAACTGGGCAGCACAGATGAACAGCGACTCAGCACAGATCAAATCGACGCCATGAATCACACACCTGGCCTGATAGTGCAAGGGCCGCTGTATGTGGAAACTGTGCCTGTGCTGGATCCTGAAATGGATCGTGCTCTGGCTGCACTTGAGCAGAGCATACTAAAAAATCGCACAGTGTTGGACAATTATCTATCGCCCAAACCGGGCCTTAAAAGTCCTGGTTCAGTGATTTACAAGTTCATGGGTGATCAGCGTGCCACCAAATTCGCTGATTTGACCCAGTCATTTCCGGTCTGGGCCAAACAAAATCTCAGCGCCAAACAAGCCGACGTCATGCTCAGCGATTCAGCAGGACTCACAGCCACACTGGGTGCTGTGGAACAACTGCAAAAAATCAAAGATTCAGTGCTGGATCAGTGGCTAACAGGCATACAGCAACACAGCATCATACGCCAGGACAACCCCGAAGGATTTGCCCAGCCCGATCCTGGTGGTTACCAATATGCCATTCCTGGACAATTTGTTAAATATATCAAACGCAGCGATTGGCAACCTAGATAATGTTATTATTTGAATTGTTTGAAAACACACGTGGCAACAAAGACACAGTGGTATACGCATTTGGTAGATTTAATCCGCCCAATGCTGGACATCAGCGACTGATCAATGCCTTGAAAAGAAAGGCCGGTGAATTGAATGCTGACTGGTATCTGTTTATTAGTCCTCGCGATAGTGATCCTGAAAAAAATCCTTTGACAGGTGCTGAAAAATTGGCCTGGTGGCGGGCAATATTGCCACAGGATCGTGATCATTTTGTCATGGATCCTGCTGTACCCATGAGTGATTTTGCTGCCGAATATTTGAATAAAAAAGGCTACAAGAATGCTGTGGTCATGTACGGCGCCGGCGAAGAAGCCATGCGTTTTCCAATGGTGACAAATGGCAAGCAGGTGAATACCAAAGGCCAGCCATTACGGGCAGTTTACAATTTTGACTCATTCTCAGATGGTGGCACGCCTGAAGCACAGGATGCTGAGGGCATTGCGGGTGATCCCAATCTACGCAGTACCGATGTTCGTGCCATGGTCACTGCAGGCGATCGCGAAGGATTTTTCCGTGCCACTGGGGTAGATCCCAATCTCCGAGTGGCAGGTCGGGATTATTTTGAAACCGTGGCTGCGGCCATGGGTGTGAACAATAAATAATTCTATGGACGCCAATAAAATCAACGATCTAGTACAGCAGATACGCGACAATCTCGGCTCTGCCACCAATGAACAAAAAAATCGATTTGTTGGATTATTGGAACAGATTGTCACGCAAGAAGCCGCAGAACCCGAAACTGCAGAATCTTTGGCCCAGGCACAGAAGTATATGGAACGGCTGCTGCCAAGTGTGAAAAAAATCAGCAAAGACGCCTTGTACAAACTGCACGATTTTGAAATGCAGCTGCGTACCTTGGCTCCAGAAACCATGGAAAATCAACGCAATCGCATCGCTGATGTAATGGCAGCCATTGAAGAAGCCATTGATGCTGTGGATTTACTGCAAAGTCGTGTGTACGATATAGAAACAGCACTGGTGCAGAGCATACAGCGCACAGGTTGGGATATCAAAGATCTCAATGATCAAACCAATTTCGCTGAAAATATTGCCAGCAAGCCCATGAGCAAATTGGATCTAGGTCCCAGAGACAGTCGTTGCTATCTCAAGGGCTACAAATGCTACCAAAACAATCAGGTCATGGTCAATCCTTATGACCCAGACTCTGCTGAATATCGTGACTGGTCCGACGGCTATCATCAGGCCGTGATCGATCGCGCTGCTGCTCAATAAATTTTCTCCGCCGCTGTAGAGTTCTTAAGTAATAGCACAACTTTACTTTGAGGACCAACATGGCAAAAAAAGATAAAAAAGAAGCAATGGCCAAGGCGCTGACAGAAGCAGCCCAGGCTGCACCAGCACCTGCTGCCGATCAACAGCAACCCCAACAAGGTCAGATCCAGGTCAACATCGACTACTGCCGCAAACAAAAAATCCATTTTTGTATGCCCTGCTATGGTGGTCAATTGTTTGAACAGAATTTTATGAGTTATATCAAATGGAGCAATACAGCACGCCAGTTGGGCCTGGATTGGACCATGGAAACCATGACCAACGAGTCCTTGATCAGCCGTGCTCGCAACACCTTGGTAGCCAAGTTTTTGAACACAGCAGATTCAACACACCTGATGTTTATCGATGCCGACATTGGTTTTGAGCCTTGGCATATCCTGGCCATGTTGAATCACGACAAAGACGTGATCGGTGGATTATATCCCATGAAAACACTGCCAGTAAAATGGGTGGTCAACGGATTCCCCGGAGCAAAAGAAGCACCAGATGGCCTGCAGGAAGTATCAAAAACTGGCACAGGATTTTTGTTGATCAAACGCCATGTATTTGAAAAGATGAACAGCCATCCTGCTGTGAAATCATTCAACAATGACATTGGACTGCCAGCAGAATTAAATCAATATATGAAAACATATTTTGACACGGCTGTGCGTGAAAATCGCTATTATAGCGAGGACTGGACTTTCTGCGAAAACTGGCGTGATCTAGGCGGTGAAGTCTGGGTAGACAAGCGTGTGCTACTGCGCCATACCGGAACATTTGTGTTTGATTTCATGAGCCAAGATCGCATTTATCAAGAAATGCACGCTATCGTGGAACAGAACAAAAAAGCCGGACAGCCACAAACAGCTGTGGCAGCATAAATTTGCTGGCAACCCCCCGGGTTGGAAATAGCGCAGATAATACTGCGCTATTTTTTTGGCTTGTGCCTAGTGGAAAAACTGCTAAATATTAAATCATGGATATCACGGAATTAGAACAGTACAGTCTCAAGGATGCTGTGCAGCTGCATCAAGATCTCAATCCCCAATTGTTTGACGGGGATCAACTCAAACCCGATGTGCGCCGAGCCCTGCTGCGCATAGCCGATGATTTTAGAGAATATCTTGGATTAAATTCCTCACAGATAGATGACATCACCGTCAGTGGCAGCAACGCAGGCTATACCTACACACCCTATTCCGACATTGATCTGCACCTGATCATTGACATGAAGCGATTGGACAACGACGAAGTGTATCGTGAATTGTTTGACGCCAAAAAAAGCCTGTACAATGATCGATATAATATCAAGGTAAAAGATTCTGATGTGGAATTGTATGTGCAGGGCGCAGCTGATCAGCATCACAGTGCTGGTGTCTATTCCCTTTCTCGTGATCAGTGGCAGAAAATGCCACGCCGGCAGCGAGTGCCCATAGACGACAACACAGTGCAGTCCAAATACAAAAAACTGGGCCACGCCATAGAACAGGCTGTGAAAAATCCTGAATATGATCGATTGTCCCTGCTGCTGGACAAAATCAAACGCATGAGAAAGGCCGGTCTAGATCGTGCCGGGGAATTTTCTGCAGAAAATCTAGTGTTCAAACTACTGCGCAATCGTGGATTGATCCGACAATTGATGCAGGCACGTGATCAGGCCAAGAGCGAAGAACTCAGCATAGAAGAAGCTGCCTATGCCGGCAATATTGGCATCATGGAACTGAACGAGTTTTATCGCAAGGCCACTGCCGAGCAGAAAAAGTTGCTGGGCCAACTGATCAAGCAAGGCCAGCAAAGAGACGTATGGGATTTGATCAAGCGTGTGACAGGCATGGAAATCATGACGGAGTTTCGTTGGGGATTCGGGGACGAGCCTTTGAAGGAAGCAGCTTCGGGTTATATTCCTTCCCAAGCAGAACGAAATGATCCCAGATTCAGCAACGCACTCACAGTAGACGTCCGACCCGACAGTTTGAAAAAAGCAGCTCAGCAGTTGGGATTCAAAATCTCTCGTGCTGGCGTGCCTCCTAAGGCTAAAACCAACGGTAAATTGACCGAAGGCCGTGTCACATTCCGTGGCGTGGACAGCCGGTTGAGTTCGGAGATCAATCGTGCCATACCCGATATATTAAGATCATTGGCGCTGAAGCCCGAACAAGTACCACCAGTCACCTTTACCAGCGATAGATCCTGGGCCCGAGATCACAACACATTTGGTGTCACGCAGTGGAAGAACACAGCCGATGACAGTGAAGTTTATGTTTACGTTGGCGACAGATATCTAGCAGATGTGTTGCGTACCTACACACATGAACTGCAGCACGTGAAACAGTTTATTGATGGCACAGCGCATCACGACATGAACAGCCAAGAGTTGGCTAGAGTGGAAGCCGATGCCAACACCGTGGCCGGACGTGTCATGGTTGATTACGGTCGACAGCACGACAAAATATTCACAGACATAGCAGAAAGTTATCAGCGTGAAAAGTACCTGGATGATCTGGCCAAAGGTGTGAAACAGTTGGAAAATCCCAACTATGACAACATAGATCACGTCATGCAAACCATATCCCGACGATATGATATCACACCTCAAAAGTTGCACGATCAGTGGGTGGCCAAATACGGCGTCACACCCGACGATTGGGCACGTGGCATCACAGCAGAATCACAGGACAGTGAAGATCTCTTGGAAGTCAAGATGAGCCCAGGTGAACTCAAGAAGTGGGCCGATTCCGACGAAGCCGAGGGCATACAAGCAGGCTTTGAAGCCGAACTCATCTTCCGTGATGCCGGCGAAGGCGAGGAAGAAGACTACGAAGCTGACTATGACATGGACGAGCGTGCCTACAGCATAGATGGGGTGGTGGATTTTTTCCAAGGCGGCGACAACGGCATCGGCAGATCGTCTGCTAATAGATTGCAGCAAGAAATGCGGGAATCTTTCTACGAATGGCGAGATGAACAGATCGCCGAAGGCTGGAACCAAAACGCAGATCAGATCGTGCGTGACTACTATGATGAGAATGTATGGCCCGAGGAGCAGGACAACTACAGAGAGCGTGCTGCGGAAGAACTGGGCATAGACACCAGTGAAGAGTCCGAGGAACAATCAGAAAAGATTGAAGCCCTGGCCAGAGAACTGTATCGGGCAGATGTGGAAACCAGTGTGGATACCGAAGATGATCGTTTTGATCAAGCCAGAGACGATTATTTTGACACCACCAGAGACAGCAGCGACTACGATGAAAGTGACTGGTTGGAACAAGAATATCGATACATGAGTGACGTTGGCAGTGAGTTTGGTTTAGACTGGCCCTACTGGCGTGGCGGTGAAACCAGCGGTGGCGATCGCACTGTGGACGACATCGCTGACAGTTTACGCCAAGCCCTGGGCGGTGATGCACAAGTGCGTGGCAGCACGGGCTATCACAGCGTGTCAAGAAAGCCCGGGCTTTGGATCATCGAGCCTGATGGCAGCCTAGATCCCGACGATCCCAGCGACGAAACAGGACTGGAAGTGGTATCACCACCCATGCCACTCAAGCAGGCGCTGGAATCTCTGCAGACTGTTATAGACTGGGCCAACAGCGACGGCGATGCCTACACCAACTCGTCAACTGGTTTACACATGGGCGTGAGCGTGCCTTTCAAGGGTGGCGCAGTGGACTATGTCAAACTCATAATGTTCCTGGGTGATCAGTATGTGCTGGAACGTTTTGGACGTTCAGCCAACAGTTACGCACGTTCGGCTCTGGGCAAACTGCAGGATGTGCAGCGCAGCCGTAGAAATCAAATGCAGGAGCAGGAAGTCACAGGCTGGGATAGTTCGCCAGCAAAAATGTCTGGCGCAGAGAAAACAGCCGCTGCCATGGATCTCATGAAAAAGAATCTCATAGAGTTGGCTGCCGACATGGTGAGAGATGGGGTGGGCCGTGACAAATACACTTCGGCACATATCAAAGATGGCTACATCGAGTTTCGCTCACCGGGCGGCGATTATCTGGCCAAAGGCGACGAAGAAGTGGGCGCACTGGAAGATACCATGCTGCGTTTTGCTAGAGCCATGTACATAGCCAGCAGACCCGAACTGGAGCGCCAAGAGTATGGCAAGAAACTGTACAAACTGTTGAGCGGATACCGTGAAACCCAGTACTCCCGATCCGACAAAGGCGCCAAAATCAAAGCCGATGTTGAAACAGAAGGTGCCAAGGATGCACTAGAATTGTTTGCCCGATACAGCGCAGGTATGATCACACCCGAAGAACTAAAGAAGTCGTGGGCTCGGCAGGTTCTGGCCAAGGAAGTGCCACCCCCGCGCAGCCTTGCGGCTGCTAAAGAATACGAAGTGATCAACACTGACACTGGTGAAGTCATTGATGTCATAAAAGATTACAACCTGGACTCGGCCAACGAAACTGCCTTGGTCAAATATAGCGGACAAGGATTTGATTTCACCACGCGGGAGAAATCCGAAGTGGAACCTGAAAAGCCACTGAGCCGTAGAGCACAGGTGGCAAAAAAGATCGTGGATCGTCCCACCATCTGGCGCATCACTGACACAGACAGCGGTCGGACCTTGCTGGTGGCCGCTGAAAATACTGCACTGGCCAAGGCCGAAGCTGAACGGCAGGACAAACATTGGCTCGAACTCCGCCGAAATGATCCCGACAGTTTCCTAGCCGAACCAGCCTCAGCCGCAGAAGTGCGACAGTATCAGCAACAGCAAAAAGATAATCGGCAGGATCAGCAGGATTTACAAACACGCTTGAGAGCGGCGGACACACAACGCTATCGCGTGAGTTGGAGTGAAACTCGCAATGGTGAACAAGTCACAGACAGCCTCAGTGTTGATGCCCCTAATGCTGATGCTGCCATGGATTCGGTGCGTTCAGCACTGCAAGCACAGCGCCGCAGGATCACCAGCATCGAAGCCGAACCCGTGCAGGCCCAGCCTAATGTAAATCAACAAGCAGACCGATTGATCGCCCAGTATGCAGCACAACGATCACAAGGCGAGTTCACTGGTCGGTGGCAGATACGCAATGCCAACACCAATGAAGTGGTGCATACATTTGGTGGCATAGGCAACAGCCAGACCGACGCCAATAGATTCGCCGCCGGATGGATGGGGCGCAACAGACCGGATCTAGTAGGTGTAGAATTAGAAGTCGTACCGGAGATGAGATAATCATGGCAGTGGTTAAAAAAGATTATCTTGATAAAATCTTGACCTATGTGGATTCGCCATTCAAGTTGGTGGCTTTGGTCATCATGGCAGTGCTGGCATTCATGGGATTCTTGATTTACAAAAATCTCGATTTAATTGTTGGTACCTATAAAGAACAACAACGATTGCCCACCCTGGCTGAAAATCGCCTGGATGATGCTGTCACACATCTGTTCAAGAACACGCAGGCCGAAGTAGTGGCCATATTCAAAGTAGATCCGATACTGGGCAGCCGTGTGATGTATCGTGCATACACTCGTGAAGGCAGAGACAAAACCAAAGAAGGCATAGATGTTGGCTTGTTCACTGCCAATGCTGCCAACAATAGAGATGTTGTGGCACTCATGGCCGGAGAAGTGCCCTGCGTTGAATATCTCGCAGCACAAAGCGAAGTGGGCCTTTGGTACATAGAAAAAGGCATGAGATATGGCTGCAGGATCAGTGTTCCTCCCGAGCCTGGAAAATTCATCGGGCAGATAACCGTGGGTTGGAAAGAAGCACCCGGAGACATCGAACGCATGAAAAGTATGTTGGCTATCGCAGCATCCATGCTGTCACAGACTCGTAAATAATACAAGGAATCAAAAATGAAAGTCACAGAAATATTAGTCGAAAGCCGCATGGGAGAACTACACAGCGAATTTGCTGATGTGTATCACCGACTGGCTCCCAAGATCCAACGACACAAAGATGCTGCTGGTGCTGAACAACTGTATCAAGCGTTGAAAGCAGTGGCAGTGGAAAATAACGCTGTGGCAATATTCAAAAATATGTTGAATGCTGCTCGCAACGCCGCACACATGGACTATGATACCAATCCTGGCGGATTTGAAAACTGGTTCTGGTACTTGCCATTTGACGACGATGATCTGTCAGAAGGCTCCTCTGATATTAGAAAGAAAATATCAAAGTTTGAAGAACTTGCTTTAGCAGCCAATCGTGCGGGTGACGACGAGAAATGCAAATTTTATCAACAAAAGATACAAACACTTAAACAAAAAATGTCGCAAGGTGTCACGGAAGCTAAGTTTACCAGTCAGTTCAAAACCAAACAAGAAGCTGTGCAGTATGCTAAAGAAAAAGTCAAAATCTTTCGAGACCCCGAAGACGGTATCGAGGTCTGGGCCATGCCCGACTCAGGTTTCAATGTGGTCCACACCATGAATTACTCCGGGCGCGAGTCTGTCATGGCCCTCGGTGGCCGAAAACTGGGCACAGTGGGGCCGCGCCAGATGGGCGTAACGGAAAGTAAAATTATCAAGATGAAAGTCACAGAAATTGCACAACCCCGCCACAAGATCCTTACAGAATCCTGCCAAGGACTCACGGTCCAACAACGACGCATCGTCGAAGGCATCTACAACGAGTTCCGGCCTGTGCTGGAAGTGGCTTTGAATCCACAACAGATCAATCAACTGTTTACAGCCACACAACAAGCAGCCACAGACGCTGGTGGCAACCGTACCTTGGTGGGCAAAGGCATGGATGCCGCCGGTGCTGTAAACCGAGCAATCGACAATGTAGGAAAATGGTTACAAAATACTGCTCCTGTACAGGCCTTTGACCAAAAGTTTGAAAATCTCAAAGGCAACATCGCACAGAAGTTTCCTCAACTGGGTCGTAGTGTGTCGCAGTTGGGCGAGTGGGCAAAGGCCAATCCTGGCAAGACAGCAGCCATCGTGGGTGTGCTCACTACCATCGCTGCCTTGGGTGCTGGTCCTGCTGGAGGCGCCATCGCTGGCCAGATCCTGCGTGGCACCGCTGAATTGCTCAAAGGTGAAAAGCTTTCCACTGCTGTGGGCAAGGGCGTTAAGACAGCAGCACTGGGCTATCTATCAGGCAAAGCATTTGAGATGCTGGGCCAGTTTGTGTCAGGTATGCGAGCAGATTCAATACCATTTGGTCCTAAAGATGCCGGGCTAGAAGACGTGTCATTCCATGCTACCAAAACTCTGACCGGACCCGGTTCCGAATGGAAACAGACTCTGAAGGGATTCAATGTAATAGTGTTTCCGGAAGAAAAATCCGCGATAGAGGAAGCTCTCCGCATGATTAGAGATGGGCAAGCCGGAGGCTATGACACACTGAGAACTATCTCTAGAGAAATTAACTCCGCAGATTACAGATCTGCGATTTTAGACATAGCACGCAACGCCAGAGCGGACCAAATCGCCAATGATGGGTTAACACAATGGATCAACGGATTGGCGCAGGCCGGGCAATCACTGAGCCAAGGAGCTGCAGCGGGTTCTGGTGTTGCAAGCCGGCCACAAACCACCGCGGAGTCCATCACTCCACAACAGATACGGGAAATGTTCCAGCGTGTGGAAGAAGGAGTATGGGATTATCTAAAAGGCAAGGCCTCACAGGCCGGTCAAGCCATCGCTGGCAAAGTGGCGCAAGTGGGTCAAAACATCACCACCAAGATCACTGCTGACAAACTGTCAACAGCATGGAAAGCCGCAGGTTCGCCCACTGACAGCGATCAGATTTTTGCTTTGTTGGTCAAGCAAGGTGTGGACAAAAATGTCTTGGCCGGTGTTTGGAAACAAATGCAACTACCTGCACCGAGAACTGCACCTGCTCCCACAGCACAGAGAACTACAGCACCGCCACAGGCTGGAACTGCACCTGCTCAAGTGGCATCGAAATCTGCAGCATTGCCACAGGCCGGAATGGATTCCAGCCGATTTGGCAGTATGGTAAAAAATCTCACTGGGCCCAATACTGCCAGTTCAACAGGGGGAACTACACAACGTACTGCCACCGGTGTTCGGCACACAGCCAACCCTAATAATCCCAACCTTCGAGCCACACAACAACAATTACAAAGCGTGACAGAAGCCTCTGGACCCACTGAACAAGAAATGGATCAGAGCATCAGCGACCTGATCAAAGATGCCTTGGGCACAAGACCCACGAGTGATTGGATGCAGCGTTGGATGGCCATGAGCGCCGATAAAAAACTGGCTTTGTATCAGCAATTGGCCAGTCAGTTGGATTGATCATGCTACCACAGGACATCATAGGCCAAGACTCATTCCAAGGCATAGACATGAGCTTGGAACGAGAAGAAGATGAGATCATGGTGCGAGCATCAGCGGGAGGCCGGCCCTTGGGTTCAGTGCTGTTCATTGACTACGACGGTGAGTTGATGCCACAGGATCTGGAAGTGGATGAACGCTATCGTGGCCAAGGCATAGCTGCTGCCATGTATGACTATGTCAAAAGCCAGGGATATCGCATACGCAGGAGTGGCCAGCAGACCGACGCCGGTGCAGGCTTTTGGGCCAAACATCGACCCGATAGTAATGTGTGGGAACAAGGTGTCCGGGAAGGTATAGATCCTTATCGACTGGAACGACTAGATCCACAGACACGCCGAGTGCTGACCCGCATGGCCGATCATAAGGAACCTGGTTCATGGCTCAGTGCCTCAGAAGCCTATGCCATGAGTCTGGGCCTACAGTACAAGAATCGCGATCCCCGAGGCTGGGAACAAGATGTCCAGCGGTATGTGGACCTTTACCGGCAATACAGTGGACAAGGTATCCAGGAAGTGCAAATACTTTCCAAAGTCAAAGGCAAAGGTGCCAATCCAGATCAACTGCCCAATCGCGGTGGCAAGATCTCGCCTGAAAAAATGTCATTGTTGGGCCGCAAGGTCTTGGACATAGACAAAACCCACAGCGTGTATCGTGATCAGTTTGGTGGACAGATCACCTACAATCTTTTCAACACTGCGACCAATCGCTCCACACTCACGGTGTTTGGCAGTCGTTATCCTGGCAACGCCGACAGTTTCATTGTGTCGGGCCTGTATGCCAGTCCTGACAACACCATACCAGCAGCAGATTTTTATCGCAGGCTCATAACTGATCTAGGCCTAACCCTGGTATCGGATCGCAAACAAAGTCCCGGTGGACAGCGTGTGTGGCAACGCTTGGAGCAGATGCCCGGCATTGAAGTGCATGGCTTCGACACAGCCACTGGCGAAGTCTTAAACATCGGTGCTGAGGACGAAGAAATGTATGCTGTGCCCGCTGCTGCTGCACAAGGCAGAGACATGGCCAAAGTTGCTAGAGACATTAGATTGGTGGCCACAGCACGATGAGAGCACATGAATTCATCACAGAAAACTTTGCTGATGGCAAGATCAAGGGCCGCAGCAGACCAGGGCGTGTCAAACGTGCAGGTGCATCATGCTCTGGCTCGGTCACAGATCTGCGTCAACGTGCTAAAAAATCATCAGGGGAACGTGCTAAAATGTATCACTGGTGCGCTAACATGAAGTCTGGGCGAAACAAAAACAAATAATCATGGCAAACTTTAATTTCAACGGTATCATCAGAGGCGGCGTCATACGCAACATGCAGATCCTGGGGTTTGGCGCCAATCCCAATCCCAATCCACCTGGGCCCACTCCCTTGCAGGTCAGCAGCAGCGTGCGCTTCAACCCGGCGGACACCGCGTACTTCTCGTACATTCCAACCTTACAGGGCAGCAGAACAACTTGGACGTGGAGCGGTTGGGTAAAGCGCAGCGTGTTAGGAAACACGTACCAAGAGCTATTCGGCACACCAAACGGAGCCTCAGACTCAACATTTCTTGCGCTAACGTTTGGATCAAACGGGATTGCTGACACGTTGGGTCTTCAATTGTGGTTCACAGTCTACCGAGTAACAACTCAGGTTTTTCGTGATCCCTCGCAGTGGTACCACATACTTTGCGCGGTTGATACAACGCAGAGCACAGCCGCCGATAGAATCAAACTATACGTTAACGGCACCCAGATCACCGCGTTCTCAACTAGTAACAACCCCGCGCAGTTCGCGCAACTTTCAATCAACGCCGCAGGATCCGTACACGCCATCGGCCGCGATCTTCAGCAGAGCATTAACTTTGGTGGGTACCTAGCCGACGTGAACTTTGTAGACGGTCAGGCACTGACTCCTGCAGCTTTTACCGAAACTGACACGGCCACAGGTCAGCTCATACCCTTGACCTATGCTGGTTCATATGGTGTCAACGGATTCTATCTGCCGTTTGGCAACGGTGCCACTGTGGCTGAACTGGGATTCAACCCCAAAACCACCGCCCAAGACTATCCCTACTGGCCCTACAATACTCTGCTGATCAACAGCAGCTCAACCAACGGCGCGCAGAACAACACTTTCTTGGACAGTTCAACCAACAACTTCGCCATCACCCGGAACGGCAACACCACACAGGGTAACTTCACTCCCTTTAACTACGGCGGGGGCACCGCGCAAACTGAAGGGTACTATTCGGGGTATTTTGATGGCACGGGAGACTATGTTAGCGTCCCGTCCTCTGCTCAGCTTGATCTGACCGGAGACTTCACAATTGAGATGTTTTTCTTAATGAACAACGCGACTTCGGGGGTCGCGCAGGGACTTATAGCAAACGGGGCTGGCAGCTTCTCCGGAACCGCCACAGCACTTATCTTTGGGCACAGCTCAGGCCCAACAAAATTAAGTTTTTTTGCTTACAACATCCTGACCGGCACAACCCCGGTTTTGCAATCTTCGACTACAATAGATTCTGGTCAGTGGTACCATGTCGCTATCACACGATCAGGTTCAACGATGCGCCTTTTTGTAAATGGACAAGAAGAGGCCTCGTACTCATCATCGGCAACAATAAACCTTGACACAACGCTAACAAAAGTAGGATCTTATTGGAATGGTGATCTTAATGGTTACATAAGCAGCGCAAGAGTTGTCAAAGGTACAGCGGTCTACACCGCGAACTTCACCGTGCCAATAACCCCGCTGACCGCAATCGCAAACACCTCGCTGCTGACCTGCCAGAACAGCCAGTTCATCGACAACTCAACCAACGCCTTCGCGGTCACCACAAACGGCAACGCGCGGCCCGTGCCAACGAACCCGTTTGGCATGACCGACTGGTCGGGGGCTTTTGATGGTACAGATTACTTAACCATAGCCAACAACGCTGCTCTGGATCCCAATACCGACAGTTTTTGCATAGAGTGCTGGGTATACATTACAAGCACAAACGGGGCAAACCAAGGTTTCGGTGCCAAAGGAACCGTGGGCATAGATGGTTACGTGTTCTATGTCAATCCTTCACTGAGACTTGAGTTTGAGTGGATAGACGCCGGCGCCAGAGCCATAACCGGCGGAACTCTGGCGGTCGACTCGTGGAACCACGTCGCCGTAGTAAGAAACTCCGGCGTCATCAGGTTGTACTTAAACGGTGTGGGTGCCGCGTCATCGACCGCCTGCACAACGGACATAAATTCAGACAACAATCTTGACATCGGCCGGGCCCGCAGCGGTAACCCAATATTGGGATATATAAGTAACTACCGGATGACAAAAGGAGCACTGCCATCCGGATACGACGCAACTATCTCAACCTTGCCCGTACCCACCGCTCCGCTGACCGCAATCTCTGGAACAGTACTGCTGACCTGCCAATCCAGCACATTCATCGACAACAGCCCGAACGCGTTCCCGATCACGGTCAACGGTAATGCCTACACGCTCACATTTGCCAACCCATTCAACAACAGCCCCATAAACTACACCACCCCGCCCGTGCAGGCCTGGTCCACGTACTTCGACGGCAGCGGGGACTACATCTCCACAACCCCAACCGCGCTGACGTACGGGATTGGCACTGGCTTGTTCACCTGGGAGTCGTGGATTTACACCGTCAACTCCAGCGCCACGGCGCAGGGCATTTGGCACTACTACACGACAGTCGTTGATATTATTTACCCGTACATAGTGAGCTCAACGGGCACGTTTAACTGCCAGCTCAGAGCCACCAACCAAGCAGTAACAACAATATCAGCCCCGGCGGGGGTGATACGTCTGAACCAGTGGCACCACGTGGTCGTCACCAGGGACAGCGCGACAAACATAAGCCTGTACGTGGACGGTAAAAAAGTAGCCGGTGGCACGATCGCGGCGAGCACCAGCTTCGCCGACACGGTGATGAACACCTCCAACGGCAACAACCCCGTCATTGGCGCCCAAACAAACACACTCAGGGAGTACTTCTACGGGTACATCTCCAACCTGCGATTTGTGAAAGGAACCGCGGTGTACACCGCGAACTTCACACCCCCAACCGCGCCGCTCACCGCGATACCGGGCACGATGACGCTCGCGTGCCAGTCCAACCGTGTGCGGGACAACTCCATCGTAAACGCGGCTCAGGTCGCCAACGGCAACACCGCGATCTCTCCCGTCTCGCCCTTCATACCCACACAGGCATGGTCCGCGGCGAGCTACGGCGGGTCGATGTACCTTGACGGCACCGGTGACAACCTCCTGATACCGTCAAGCTCGGCGCTTGACCTGCCAGGGGACTTCACCATTGAGTGCTGGGTCAACTTCTCAGCGCTGAGCACGAACAGAATGATAATAGATCGTTGGAGTTCCGGGGTAAACGGCGGCTGGCAGCTCTACTGGCGCGGCACTGGCACGTCTATAACGTTTTGGGTTAATGCTGCGGTCGTGGTCCAAGACCCCTCCACGACCAGAATACAAGTAGGTGCTTGGAATCACATAGCCGTGGTCCGATCTGGAACCACGTGCTCGTTGTACATCAACGGTGAGTTCGTTGACTCGGGGACTCTTAGTTTGTCGCTAAGCCCGGCCAACCTCCCGCTGTGCGTCGGGGAGCAGTACAGCACCCTAGTCAATGACCTAAACGGGTACGTGTCAGGAGTTCGCATACTAAAGGGCACCGCGCTCTACACCTCGTCATTCGTGCCACCCGTTCTGCCGCCCACAGCCATAGCAAACACAGCGCTACTCCTGAACGCGACCAACTCGGGCATCTACGACGCTGCCGGCGAGAACGTGATCGAGACCGTGGGCAACGCACAGGTCAGCACAGCTGTGAAGAAGTGGGGTGATTCCAGCGTAGCCTTTGACGGCACCGGGGACTATCTGGTCATACCGTCGACAAATGCACCCACCCAGTTTGGCAGTCAGGATTTCACTATTGAGGCGTGGGTTTATAGCACATCGATTGGAAACCAACAAATCATAATATCCAACCGGATCGCAGCAAGCGGCAACACAAACTACGACTGGCAAATATTTACATCCAAACTTATATTCAGCACAACTTCGACAAACATCTGCGTAGGGGTTATCACATTAAGTTCCAACACTTGGTACCACGTCGCGGTGTCTCGAGTCTCCGGAACAACGCGACAATTTGTCAACGGCGTGTTAGATGTGACATCGACCACCTCTTACAATCTCACAAGCAACTCATCAACCGTTATCGGGGGAAACGGAACATATCAACCAACCACATATCCATTCGTTGGGTACATACAAGACCTGCGAGTGACCAAAGGAGCAGGCCGTTATCAGGGCGCGTTCACACCGCCCGCCGCTGCGTTTGCCTACAACCAGTACGATATCAGCAACCAGCAGTGGACGCCCACCAACATATCTGTGACCGCGGGCACGGGCCAGGACAATCTCTCAGACAGTCCATCCGACTACGGCACCGACACCGGTGCAGGTGGTGAGGTGCGCGGCAACTACGCCACGCTGAATCCGTTAAACAACGGCTCTGAATCAACTTTATCCAATGGAGCCTTAGATATTAGTTGGTCGGCCACTGCCGGGCATTCTGCCGGATCAACAATAGCAGTTTCATCTGGTAAATGGTACGCAGAATTTACAAGAGGAAGCAGCCAAACACTAATTGGAATTATCCCTTCAACGTTTAGTGGAAAACTAACTAACTGGCCTGGAAATGCCGATTACGGCACAAACAGTTACGGTTATTTTTCAAATAATGGAAACAAATACAATAATTCTTCACCTTCTGCGTATGGAGCGTCTTATGCAACAGGAGATGTTATTGGTGTTGCATTAGATTTAGATGCTGGCACATTAGTTTTTTATAAGAATGGAGTTAGTCAGGGAGTGGCGTATTCGTCCATCACAGGCTCATATATTTTTGCAATTGGTTATGGAGCCGCCCCCACTGGAGGCACAGTTGCTAGCGCCAACTTCGGCCAGCGTGCGTTTGCCTATGCAGCACCCACAGGATTCAAGTGCTTGGTGTCAACCAATCTTCCCACGCCCACCATTGGCGCTACCAGCACCACACAAGCCAGTGATTATGTGGATTTGGAACTGTGGACTGGGACCGGGGCGAATAGGTCAATAACTGGTTTTGGGTTTGCCCCAGATTTTGTGTGGATTAAAGGTCGGTCTCAAGTAACCAATTCATTTTTATTTGATATTCTTAGGGGAGCAACAAACAGACTTTGTTCTTCGCTTACAGTCGCTCAAGCGTCTGAACCAAATACGTTGACTGCTTTTAATTCTGATGGATTTAGTCTTGGTACAGATGCCGGTGTTGGGGCCTGTAACCTAAGCGGACAAACTTATGTTGGATGGTGTTGGAAAGCTAATGGTGCTGGTTCCACAAACACAGATGGCTCTATTACCAGCACAGTCAGCGCGAACACGACCAGCGGGTGCTCCGTTGTTACTTGGACAGGTAACGGAACAAACGGAGCGACAATTGGTCACGGTCTAGGAGTTGCACCTGTATTTACCATCATAAAATCAATAAGCGGCATCAATAGTTGGTACAATTGGCACCAAAATTTATCTGGCAACAATTATGGGTTGTCGTTAAATACTACGGATGCACAAGCTATTTTTTCATTTGGAAATTTAGGAACAAAAACAAGCACAACTTTACAACTTGTAACTGGTCCTAGCGGCGCAGATAACGTGAACTTAAACGGTCGGACTTATGTAGCCTACTGCTTCGCCGCAGTAGCGGGCTATTCTGCTTTTGGTAGTTACACGGGCAATGGCTCTGCGGACGGGCCGTTTGTGTATCTTGGATTTAGGCCAACCATCGTATTATACAAGCGCATCGATTCCACTTCTGATTGGTGGATTATGGATAGAGAAAGAACTGCTCCATATAATATTGTAAACGGTTTTTTATATCCAAACTCATCAGCAGCCGAGGGAGTAGCAGACGGTTTAGATTTTCTTTCTAACGGATTCAAAGTAAGAAGGGCCGGTACTACGGACACAAACGCATCTGGTGGTACTTATATATACGCCGCCTTCGCAGAATTCCCATTCAAGTATGCCAGGGCTAGATAAAACTTGGCCAGAAATCAGTTAAATACACATTATGCGAATAATCAACACAAAAATAACCAATGTCAGGGTAGTGGGCCAAGATGAATCCCAGCAATTTGCTGTACAGTACATTGTCATAGCCGGCGGCGGCGCAGGTGGCTACAACGGCGGAGGTGGCGGAGGCGCAGGTGGATATCGCACCGGCAATGCTACTATCAGCACAGGCACTGCTTATACCATTACTTTGGGTGCAGGTGGTTCAGCCACCAGCGGTACAACATCAAGAAACAGCGGCAGCCCCACAACATTTGGCGCACTGGTAGAATCCACAGGTGGTGGCGGTGGCGGCAGTTCAGGTGCTGGATTCAGAGAAGGCTTGCCCGGAGGTTCCGGTGGCGGAGCCAGCGCACAAGGCGCTACATTTCCCACTACCAATGCTGGGGGATCAGGCAATGCGCCTCCCACCAGTCCTGTGCAGGGCTATGCAGGTGGCACAGGTACCAACAACAGTCCCGGCACAGGCTATGCTTCAGGCGGTGGCGGAGGTTCCGCTGGTGTAGGTACAGCAGGCGTGACCAATGCTCCCACCCCTACCTGTCCCACACAGGCCGGTCCTGGAGGTAATCGTACAGTAGGATGGGACGATACTCCCAGAGCCGGCGGTGGTGGAGGTGGAGAATACAACGGCTGTCTCGGCAGCGGCTCAGGTGGACAAGGCGACGGAGGCCGGCAGGGCAGCAACGGCACAGCAGGCACTGCCAATACCGGCGGTGGTGGAGGTGGAGGTGGCACCGGCAGTGGTGCAGGCAGCGGTGGCGCTGGGGGATCAGGCTTGGTCATGATACGCTATCCCGACAGTTATTCAGCAGCCACCACCACTGGATCACCTACCATTGTTGTAGCCGGCGGTTATCGTCAATATACTTTTAATTCATCAGGCAGCATAACTTTTAATAATTGATATCATGGCCATTATATCACATACCACGCTGAGAGGCGCTAGAATTTATAGCCCAGAAGCCAGTTACAATGTTTCCTATCTCGTGGTAGCGGGTGGCGGTGGCGGTGGTGGATCATTTTCAGGCGGTGGCGGTGGTGCTGGGGGATTTAGAACAGGTACTGGTTTATCACTGGCCACCAGCACAAATTATACTGTTACCGTAGGTGCCGGGGGAGCAGGTGGATCAAATCCCTCGGACTGGACCACTGCACCAGCACAGGGTTCAAATGGTTCAGCCTCAACGCTGAGTACAGTTACTTCATCAGGAGGCGGTGGTGGAGGCAGAGGAAATACAACTCTAGCAATCGCAGGAAACAACGGTGGTTCAGGTGGTGGTTCTGGAGGAAGAAATGCAGTAACCGGCGGTCTAGGCAATACTCCACCGACTAGCCCATCGCAGGGCAACAATGGAGGAAGTTCAAGACCTGGAACCACTGCAAGTACTGGTGCCGGCGGTGGCGGAGGTGGAGCTGATACTGTAGGGAGCAGTGCTGCGGCTAGTAATCTTGGTGCCAATGGTGGCGCAGGAACAGCATCTTCTATTTCTGGTTCTTCTATGACTTATGCGGGTGGAGGTGGTGGAGGTGGTATACCTGCTGGGGGGACAGGTGGTTCTGGTGGCGGCGGTAATGGAGGTTTTGGTTCTGGTGGTGCTGGTTCAGCAGGCACAGTCAACACTGGCGGTGGAGGAGGTGGAGGTGGCTGGGATGGCTCAGCCTCTAGTTATGGTGTTGGCGGCACAGGTGCATCAGGTATAGTGATCATCTCCTATCCAGGCGCACAGCGCGGCTCAGGTGGTAATGTAACTTACAGTGGTGGCAATACCATACACACATTTACTTCATCAGGCACATACAACAGCACCTCTACTGACTACGTAGTGGAATATCTAGTGGTAGCAGGTGGCGGTGGAGGTGGTGGAACAGGTTTAGGTGAGCGTGGCGCTGGCGGTGGAGCCGGTGGATTTAGAACAGGCACAGGCTTATCTGTAACTGCGGGAACCTCTTATACGGTTACGGTTGGAGCAGGTGGTACAAGCTCATCGGCTGGTAGTGGAACCAACGGTGGAAACTCAGTATTTTCTACGATTACCTCAGCAGGCGGGGGGTTTGGGAGAGGCAATTCTCCTTCTCCACAGTCTGGTGGCCCTGGTGGTTCTGGCGGCGGTGGTCATTGGCCCGGTGGTGCCGGTGGCGCTGGAAATACCCCGCCTACATCTCCAAGCCAAGGTAGTAATGGTGGAAATGGTGCTTCGGCCCCCAATGACGCTCCGGGATATGGAGCTGGCGGTGGCGGCGGCGCATCGCAAGTAGGTGCAAATGGGGGTAGCACAACGGGAGGAAATGGTGGAAACGGAACTGCGTCATCAATTTCTGGAACTTCTATTACCTATGCAGGAGGTGGTGGAGGCGGCGTAGGAAGCGGAACTGCTGGAACAGGCGGCTCTGGTGGCGGAGGTGCTGGATCATTAACCAATAGCGCAACTAATGGAACAGCAAATACCGGTGGTGGTGGTGGAGGTGCTGGTAGTGGAACAGGCACAGGCGGTGCAGGTGGTTCTGGCATTGTGATCGTTAGATACCTTGGAGTACAGCGTGGCTCAGGCGGCACAGTAACTTCTGCTGGTGGATATACTATACATACATTCACTAGTTCCAGCACTTACACAGCCTAATTTTCCATAAATACACTTATCATGCGACTACAAGAAATCATACAAGAATCCACCGTTGCAGGCGGTATTGCCACAGTTGCCATGCCCCTGGGCGCTACACAGCGCCGCGGCCCCATAGGTCAAGGCGTCTACGGCGAAAAACGTGAGTATGCCAACAGCAGACCCAAAAAAGCCCGGAAGACCCCACGCAACATCAAAGAAAACTACGATGGCGAGTATGACGACGAGTCAGGCATGGCCAAGAGCAACTTGCATACCATGCTGAGAGCAGTCAAAGGGCTGCACGATGCCATAGCCGACGGTGAAAACTTGCCAGAATGGGTGCAGGAAAAAATCGCCGGAGCAAAAATGAATCTGGTGTCAGTTTGGGACTACATACTGAGCCAGCACGAACAGGGCATACAGCCCATGCAAGAATCCAAGAAAGATACCAAATGTTAGCCGACGATCTCAAACAACTACTAGCTAGTAGTTTTGCTTTTTACCTCAAGGCCAAGAACTTCCATTGGAATGTTGAAGGTCCTGACTTTAGTCAGTATCACAAGTTCTTTGATAAACTAGCCACAGAAGTTTTTGAATCCACTGATCTCGCAGCCGAATATATCCGTGTGTTGGATGTCTACGCACCAGGATCACTCATGCGTTATCAAGAACTAAGTGTTATCCAAGATCAAACTAAGATTCCCAGAGCAGAACTCATGTTTGAAGAACTAAAAACTGACAATGAAAAACTCTTGGCCTTGATCGGCACAGCCATAGCCAGTGCAAAGGCAGAAAATCAAGAAGGCATACTAAACTTCTTGGCCGAGCGCCAGGACGCACACGGCAAGCACAATTGGATGCTGCGTAGCTTTCTCAAGAAAGCTCGTGCATGAGCAATCAGGACATCTACGACATAGCCGCCCGACTGCAGCGCATCGCCGAGGGTGATCTCAATCAAGGTGCCGGCCCCAAGTTCGTAGGATACCTGCGCGGTACAGATCCTGCCAGCAAAATCCCCAGCAAGTTGGTAGGCGACTCTGCTGAAGATACCGCTCTGGCCAGAAAGATGTCGCAGATAGAACAGGATCATGCCGCAGAATTAGATCAGCAGGTTGAAACATTATTTCAAGAACTAGATAAGAAAAAAACTCTAGAACCTGTGACAGAAAAATGGAGTGAGAAATACAAGAAGTCCATCAACTGCAGCAATCCACGGGGATTCAGTCAAAAGGCACACTGTGCAGGTCGTAAGAAAACGGAATCCTCAATGGCAGAATCAGCCATAGGTGAAGACATAGTGGTCAAAGGCTCTGCTCGAGATCTCAAAGACTTTTTAGACACAGTGTCAAAAGAAAAGAAGACTGACACCGATTTAAAAAACAAAGACAGCAATCGCGGTGGAGACTCATTGAAACCCGTGGATAGGGTGACAATTGGACCCAACGGTGAAAAAACAGCCGACATCTGTGGCAACATGACAGATGGCTTTGTGGTCAAAGTAGATGAAAAAGAAATAGGCACAGGATTCGCCAGCCTAGCAGATGCCAAAAGAGCCATCGAACAAGTGCATGAGCAGATGATGGAGCAAAACGCTACGCCTGTGGCGCAAGACTACATGGAAGAGCGATGATCATCAACGACTTGTTTGAATATCGCGCAGGACACAGCCTTCCCCGAGATGTGGTACAGCTCATGGATCCTGATCCCGTGGATGTGGCAGGCAACCCGCAAGCAGGCAATCTAGCCGGCCCCAATGCTCAGTTCCGCGAACAGCAGGTAAGCGAAGAATCCTTGCAGGGCATAGACACCAGCTACGACTGGGAAGAATACAACAACAAAGAAGGTCCATTAAGAGATTTACTCAACCAACCTAGAGATTACCCCACACAGAACTACACAGGCACACCCACCGAAGGTCCCGAAGATTCAGTGGGTCCAGATCTAGAACCTTTCTACACACAGATGAAAAATCCCATTTCACCGGGCGCGAGATTCGACAAGAACTTTGGTGTAGAGCAGACCAGCGAAGACACTGCCAATCATCGTGTGATCGACGAGTACATAGAAGAAGTGTATGAAGCCACCGATGGGGATCAGATCTATGATGGCTTGAAAAAAGTTTTCCCCAATGTGCAAGCCACATCACTAACAGATCTCATATCCAAGACCATCAGACCCTTGCTGAATCTAGGCGGCAGGAACAGCCGTGCTGCCAAAATGTGGATTGACACTTTGTACAACTTTGTGCGTGTCACGCCCGGCACCAACATTGGCCGGGACAACTTCCGCGCACTGGAAATCGCTGCTCTAGACAACGACATCAACTCGGCCATGAAGATGTTGGATCGGTCAGAGAAGAAAAGTTATCGTGTGCTGGAAGCACCCAAGAAATCCACCCCTGCACCGCGCAATCCCGTGGCACGAGCCGCACAACGGGTGGCCCGGGGATCGGGCACACACAAGAATCCCAAATCCTATCAACGGCAGCCCAAACACAGGAACCGTTGAACACATAAATACAAGTACAAGGCACAAAGATGAAAATAGCAGACATTTTACGGGTATTAGCCAATAACCTAGATCACCCCGAAGGCGGATCGCCCGATCCTCGCATACAAAATCCCGCTGGCTTGATCAATGCTGAAATACAAGTGGCAGTCAGCGATGACGACTCTGCTGATACCACTGCCAGTGGCAATGAAAAAAGTCCCGATGATCTCTTTTTGCCTCCCTTGCAGCAAAAGCAAGAACTGTTGAAAAAAGCCGTGGGTGTGGAAAATGTCTATGATGACGGAACTCCCGAGGAAGCAGAACAAGCCGAAGAAGCACAAGGCGATTTGACACAGAATCCTGACATCATTGATCGTATAAAAAAACTCAGTGGCATTCCCGTGGCTGCCATACAAGAACTCAGCAACGACGAACCGTTAGATGACTAAGGTGTAGCACATGAGCTACATTCAAAACTTATTCACCAGTAGAGATAACAACGCACAGGGCAATACCTATGTAGGGCAACAGGGTCGCATCTGGTGGGATCCAGATCGCAACGGATTTTACTACAGCGATGGCAATACTGCTGGTGGTATCTTGGTTGGCACCGGAGGCGGTGGTGGCAATGGAGTTCCCGGTGGATCCAACACACAAGTGCAGTTTAACAATGCTGGAACATTTGGTGGCAGCGCAGACTTTACCTTCAATGGCTCAGTGGCCACCTTAACAGGCAATCTAGCAGCCGGCAACATATTGACCAACAACTATTTGTATGCCAACGGTGTTTCGATCTTTGGCAACACTCCATTCGCAGGCAACACATCATTCAGCAACATCTCTGTCACTGGGGTGGCCAATCTCGGCAACTTTACCATCTCAGATCAGACCATGTCTGGCACAGTGGCTGGTCGTGACATAACCTATGCCACCGTTGGCGGCAATGCCAATCTCAATGTATTGGGTGGATTTCACATACACAGCTCCGATCTAAATGCAGAACCAGATTTTGCAGTAGATCGCGATGGTCGCATACGTGCTCTAGTGCCCGATACCAGCAACCTGGCAGCATCGTTCCAGATCGTGGGATCAGCCGATGGATCAATAGTAGATCCACAGAACTATGGTGTGATGTTGCACATCACTGGACAGCCCAGCATACCCAGTCGCATCTACAGCGATGGTGCGGCCAACTATTCGGCTTATATTGGCCGTAGATACAATGGCACTTCGTTGGCACCCACAGGCGTGCTTGGTGGACAGATTATCAGCCGTGTTGCGGCCACACCTTATCTCACAGATGGAACCTGGCCTGACATATCCACCACACGCATAGATTTTGTAGCAACTGAAAATCAGACTACCCTGCAACAAGGGTCAAAAATCCAGATTTGGACCACGGCTCCGGGCAATACTGCAACTGAATTGACCGCAGAGTTTGATCCACTGACCACCACCATACACGCAAATCTTAACCCAGCAGTGAACAATATTTTTGGACTGGGCAACAGCACCAACAAGTGGTCCAATGTGTGGGTAGGTCCCAATAGTTTGTTCCTTGAAGACTCGGTGCTGGGCAATGATGCCGAAGTCCATGTGGACAACGGTGTATTCTATGTAGATGGTGTCACTGCCATGCAAGTGGGCAATATGCAGATGACCACCGATGGTCTGCGACTGACCACAGCCGGCTCTGGAGAAAACATCCAAGTAGGTGAAAACGCCGATACCGGTTACATGGAAGTCAACATGGTGGGCATCGAGTTCCGTGACGGCACACGCCAGACCACGGCAGCCATACCACTCACACAAAAAGGCAATGCGTTTGGAGTGGTACCACTCAATGCCTCAACCAAGATCGATCCCATATATCTGCCAGCAGGTGGTGTCAACTTCCTGGGTATCTGGAATGCAGCCAACAACTCACCTACCTTGGCCGACGGTGTGGGCAATGTTGGCGACGAATACATCGTGGGCGTGGCCGGCACACAGGATCTGGGCTCGGGCAACATCACATTCGCAGTAGGCGATTTCGTTCTCTATACTTCAGGAAATGTGTGGGCAGACGTTCCTGTGGGCGGATCTGGAGTGCAAACTTTCAATGGCCGTACTGGAATAGTCACACTGTTCAGCAGTGATGTGACCAACGCACTCAGCAACGGCAGCATAACCAACAACTTTTTGGCAATAGATCATTGGACATTTCAAGCAGGCGCTGGAATCGGAATAATTGGCAACAGTGAAGTAGAATTAGGCGACACCATTACGGTGACCAACCAAGGTGTCACGGCAGCCATAGCCGGAACAGGTGTCACAGTATCATCAGCCACGGGCAATGTCACATATTCTATTGGCCAACCCGTGGGCGGCGCCAACTCTGTGTCATTCTTGTCAGTAACATCCAATAGCACCATCCAGGCCACTGGCAACATCACCGGTGGCAATCTTGTCACTGCAGGACAGGTAGTGGCCACGGGCAACATCCGTGGTGGCAACTTGATTACTTCGTCAGGCACAGTGGTCAACAATGGCCTGACCACATCAGGTAATGTCACAGCAGTCAATATCACAGCTAGCACACTGATACAAGGTGCCACGATTGTGGCCACTGGCAATGTCACAGGTGGCAACTTGGTAGGGCAGAACCTCACACCCACCCGAGTGACCTTTGTTGGCTCAGGCAAAGAAATCGACGACGATGCTGAATTCACTTACAACGATGTCACCAACACGCTCAGCGTGGGCAACATCACTGCTTCGGGCAATGTCACTGCTGCCTACTTCTTGGGCAACGGCACACAACTGACCGGTGTTGTGACCACAGGATTCCCCACTGTGGCGGCCAACGGCACCAATCTTGTGGCAGATTCTGCCACAGATACCTTGACTTTGGCCGCAGGCAACAACATAGTGCTCACCGGCAACGCCACCACTGACACTGCTGCATTCGCTGTGAGCGAGTCACCTGTATTCTCGGGCAATGTCACAGCGCCTTATTACTATGGCAATGGATCCACGCTCACAGGCACCACCGGCGGCAGCACATTCTACGGACAGTTCTGGAGCACAGTGAGCCAGCCCAATGACGCTGGAAATGCTGTGCCAATGACACTTGACACATCGGACGCATTCAACA
>Ga0315909_10000377_pt1 | contig 59675 bp, 55 predicted proteins | sample LakEriMetagenome_11_FD_203527 | JGI IMG/M metagenome (GOLD analysis project Ga0315909, IMG submission 203527) | Freshwater fungal communities from buoy surface, Lake Erie, Ohio, United States - Buoy 2 MA125 | ecosystem: Environmental > Aquatic > Freshwater > Lake | place: USA: Lake Erie, Ohio... | reverse complement strand
AATATGGAACTTATTGGAGAATCAATAAATACAAGCGCAACAGATGATGCCATAATGACTCTTAATTACCAAGGATTTTTATAATGTCATTTTTATACGATAGAGATCAAAATGTTACAGGAACGATCCCTTCGTCGTTCACATTTACTCCTTCGTATGGAATGCAAGTTTCTTTTTCATCGGAATTAACAGAATACACAACTGTTGATAATTATTTTTATACAATGCCAAAGGGCCTTAATCATTTGCAAATGCAAATATCAATGCCATTTGAAAACCGCAAACAAGAACAGGCAAGACAGATTCTTGGGTTTTTTGAGAGTTTGCATGGCACAGGATCTTTTCAGTATACTGACGCCGCTCAAATTTATAAGCCATTTAATTGTTTTGTTAATAATATTGATAACAGTTATAGTGAAAATGATTTATATAATATAACAGTTAGCGCAAGCACAGATCAAATATCCACTTTATTAAATTGGAATAATTTATTAATAACAGGATCAAATATTAAAAATGATTGGGCTGCGGCAACAAGTTATTCAAAATATGATGTTGTTCGTTATACTGGTAATTCGACTTATCCCAGCAATACCGGACATTTATACGAATCGTTTTATTACTGTACAGGATCAACTTTTACATCTTCGTCAATAGCTGCATCCAACACGATTCCAAATGCTGATAAATGGACTCGCGAATTTGAATTTCAGCCAACATATTCAGCACAAGTCTCGAAAGAAACTTCGGTCATAAAAACAGAATTACCATATTCTTTTACCAAGAGAACTAATTTTGGTTTGCACGCAAATGTGTTAAGACAATTTAAAATTGATTTCAAAGGAATTAGTGATGCTGAAGCTCGTTGCATTTTACATTTCCTGATTAACAAACAAGGATATAGAAAATTTCAATATAGATTTCCAAAGATATACAATCAGAATAAATATTTTTACGCGCCGCAGTGGGAGCATACATTTGTTTATAAAAATGTAAATGATATATCGGTTACCATGATAGAAGACCCATTAGGAGTAAGGAGGACTTACTAATGCCTAGACAATATATATCTTATGAAATGGAGGCGATATTTGCTGGACCTAGCGGAGCCATGCAAACGCCGGGCAATGCATCTGGTGTCGCTAAATTAGATTTCATTCAATCATATGGATTTTCTTTTGATGTTGAGCGCACGCCACTAAAACAACTTGGAACTGGAAATTTTGCAATAAGACATACTCAATTGGCTCCAGATGTTGATTTTAATCTAGAGTATTATTTAAACAGAGGGTGGAATGAAAAGTTTGTAGGTATGGATGTGGGCATAACAACCGATGGTTATAAAAATCCATTCTCTGGAATATTCACATCAAACCAAGATAGAAATTTTTATGTTGTAATTGCTCAAGATAACGGCAAAGATCTTAACGCTAATACAAGTTTTAATGGTCATAATGTATTAAGCATAGGTAATGTTTATTTAAATAATTACGAATTAAGTATAGGTTTAAATAGTTTAGCTACAGTTTCAATGTCTTTTGTTGGAGCTAATGCGGAAATATCTCAAGTAAGCGCTGCAACTTTTGAAAATCCAGCGTTATTTGTTACTGGGTCTGGAACAGAGGTGACAAGTAACCAATCAATTGGAATCTTAGACTCTTCAAGAAATTTAAGGTACATGACAGGTTATAGCGGTCTTTTTGCTGGCGGCTGTCCACATGGAAAGTGTCAGATAACAGCAACTGCCGAAGCTTCAAACGCAGTAAAGTTGGGTTTTGATTTTGATAATTTTCAATCTTTGTCAATATCAGTCCCAATAGAAAGAAAGGCTCTTTATGGATTTGGGAATAATTACCCATTTCATAGAAAAGTTCAGAAGCCTGTAATGGCCACTTTAAGCATTGATTCTTTAGTTGATTCTTTTACCGCAGAAAATTTAGCCACAACATTTAAACAAGAAGATGTTTCTATTAGCGGATATTTATTTGATATTGTTTTTTCAAATCAGGCTAATGTTAAAAAATTTGGAGTAAAAGTTCAAAACGCCAGATTAGATTCTTACTCAATAGGATCAAGTATTGGGGATCGTTCAGTAATTTCAACTTCTTGGTCTTTTGAGGTTAATGAATCTACTGGAATTTTAATGTCAGGCTCTTACGCTGCCCCAGTAGCAACAGCGGGATATATCACCGAAGCAATCAATCTTTAATGTAAATAATATATATGTCCACAGGAAGCAGAAGAATAGATGACTTACAAGAGGTCAATATCTTAGACGATAAAGACCAGTTTATATTTTTTCAAAACTCCACTAAAAGAACTAAGCGTATTACAAAAGGTAATATGGCAATTAGCGGAGGAGGAATTAGAGGAAAGTTTATTGATGCGGCTACAGGAAATGACGTTGGAATAACTTCAGCTACAGCCGCAGCTAATGCTGCAACAGCTTTAAATACAGCGAATAATGCTCAAACATCAGCTGATGGAAAGGCAAAGGTTTATTATCAAACTTCACAACCCACTGGAGGCACATATAATGCAGGGGATCTTTGGTATGATACAGATGATAATTATAAACTTTATGTAAGATCGGGTGGAACTTGGACTGCAAGTTTTAGTCCAATGCTTAAATTAGACGGTAATAATAATGTCTCTGGTCTTCAAAAAGTTGGCGGTATAGATAAAGCCTTTGTTTTAGTTGCTGCTGATTTTCAAATATGGAATGGAACGAGTGCTGATGTGCCTTTTGAAGTAGTAACGGTTGGTGGTAGCCAAGTAGTTAGAATTAAAAATGCTCAAATTCAAACTGTTGATGCTGGAAAATTGACGGCTGGATTTATAAGCTCACAAGTTCTTGAGTTGGCAAATAGTGATGCATATTTTCAATCTTCTACTTTTATAGAAACTTGGGTAAGTGGAAAACTTTACAAAACAACAAAAACTGTACCTTCTGATGTTATCAAGGTTAAAGTGTTACAGACTGATGGATCTTTTAAAGTATATAATTGTAATACTCAACATACTTCATCTGGAGCTTCTTTTCCTGGTCCAGATTCTGGCAAATGGACTGAAGTAAGTGTGCCAACTGTATCAGTTGATACTGGAAATGGTTCTACATCAATACCTGATTTTGGGTTTAGAATAGTTGGCAATGGTCAAGGAGAATTTGGAGGAGGGTTATTTAGAGGTGCAGTAATAGCCCAAGAAGGTTTTTTTGGTACTACAAAAAATGCTGTTAGAATTGATTCTGACGGAATGCAAATAGGAGGAAGTGGAAGAATAAAATCCAGTTCGGTATCTTGGTCTGGTGCTGGTACGGGGGCATTCAGTGGAAATGGTTTTTTTCTTGGTTATACTGGTGGGCAGTATCAATTTTATATAGGAGACACTTCAACAAATTATTTGAGATGGGACGGCTCTGCATTAAAAATTAATGGAAATTTGTTATCGGGAACAACACTAGGAACAAATGGAGATAGTTCTTTTGGTTTAACTGTTAATTCTCAATTTGGCATAAGAAGATCTGTTGCTAATTCAGTTCTTACGATTAGCGGCGGTGATGGCAATGGCGTTCAATACGGCGCTCAAATAGATTTAGTTGGAGGATTTTTAAATACAACTGGTAGCGATACAGGTAATGGTCAATTGATTTTACAAGCCGCTTATAATGCAAGTAATAATTTTAACGGACCACAAGATGGTTCGATTGTATTTAGAACTTCTAAATTTACAACTGTAAGCAGTGCGGATGTCGGTATTATGAGAATGTTAATTGCTTTAGATGGAACTGTTTTGATTGGTAAAGGAGATGAGACTGCTGCGTCTGGCGCTCCAGACGCTGGATCTGGAAAATTAATAGTATCAAACACAATTACAGCTGGTGGAGATGACTTATTTGGAAATAATAGTAATGGTATAATTTATGTAAAAAATAATAGTAATGTTGCAAAAATAACAATTACTGCAAGTAGCGGAGATGTTACTGCCGATACTTTTACTACATCGTCTTCTAAAAAATTTAAAACCAATATCAAACAATTGAATTCTGGTATTGAAACCATATATAAACTTAAGCCAGTTTCGTTTAAGAGAAAAGGTACAAGACAACAAGATATTGGCCTTATTGCGGAAGAAGTTGATAAAGTCTTGCCGGTTATCGTTAAACATAACGATAAAAACGAAGCCGAAGGTCTCGACTATTCTAAGCTTACCGTTATTCTGATAAACGCCGTCAAAGAGCTTTCTGCTGAAGTTAAAGAACTCAAAAAGAAGCTAAAAGATGCCAACTGAAACTAAATTTATTTGCGTTAGTGGAGCGACTAATATTGATTTAAGCGGAATATTTGAAGACCTTGATGGTGGGACTTCTTACGGAACGCAAACTAAATTCAAAGTAGGTTCTATTGATTTAACTGGTTATTTCCATGCGTCAACAAGCTCAGAAGATAGGCCGAGTTTTAATACGGGTTTTAAAGTAAATGGAACTGATCTTTCTACACTTTTTAGAAGAAGAGGGTTTGTAGGAATAACTATAACGACACAGCCAACAAATCAAATTGTAGTTAATAATACGTCTGCAACGTTTTCTATAGCTGCTACGGCTCTTGGAACTCCAACTTATCAATGGTATAAAAATAGCAGTATAATATCTGGAGCCACATCAACGACTTATACAACGGGAGCTTTAACTACAGCAAATGATACAGATACTTATTTTTGTAGAGTAAGTTATGGTGGATCTTCGGTTGATAGTAATTCTGTAAGCACAAAGATAAAACCATATATTATAACAAATCCAATTGGAGGCAGTTTCAATGAAACCGATGGAATGTCGTTAAGCGTTGTTGCTGGAGGAAGTCCCACTTTATCTTATCAGTGGTACAAAAATGGAAATATAATATCTGGAGCAACAAGTTCTTCTTATCCAGCTTCTGGTCAATTTTCTTTAACTTCGTCAACGGCTGGAACATATACTTGCAAAGTTACAAGTACGCATGATGCTGTTGGAGTTACATCGTCTGGAGCAACATTAACTATAATTCCACCAATTGTAACAATTTCTTCATTTAATAACCAAACACAGTTTAATGAAACAGATACTGTTCAGTTTTCAAGCAGCTTAAGTCAAGGAACGAATGTAACGTATCAGTGGTATAGAAATAACAATATTATTTCTGGAGCTACAAGCTCAACTTATAATTTTGCAATTTCGAGTTTAAACACTGGAACATATAAAGTTAGGGCAACTAACGGTGGCGGCTTTGACGATTCAAATGAAATTACAATTTCTATAATTGCGCCAATTGTAACTATCAGCAGCACTCAATATATATATAATAATACAAATGCCGTTGAATTAAGTTCCTCATTATCACAAGGAACCAATGTAACATATCAATGGTATGGACCAGCGGGCTTAATTAGTGGAGCTACAAATTCTAATTATACATTCACAATGAGCAACTCTACACACGGAAATTATTATGTAAGAGCAACTAATGCAGGTGGATTTGATGATTCAAATGTTGTCACAGTATATATGAATCCAATAATAACAGACGATCCAGATACTCAAACCGTAAACGCTGGAGTTTCTGTTACTTTTAGTGTTACTGCTGCGGGTGGCCCAAGTCTTTCTTATCAATGGTACGAAAATGGCAGTGCGATATCTGGTGCCACTAATCCCTCTTATACATTTACGACCGCTTCTTCAGATAACGGCAAAACTTATTACTGTATTGTCTCTGGGGTATCTGGTACTACTCCAGACACATCTACCACCGCAACATTAACAGTAGAGTTTGCCCCAACTGTTGGAAGTGTTTCTGTTAATGGGTCAACAGTAACTTATAATGAAGAAAACTTTAATATTGGGAATGGTGATTCATTTACATTAGCGGTGTCTAGCGTAAATGATGGTCAGCCAAACGCAACCGGAGGTTGGTATAAGTGGAACGGGAGTACCGCTTATGACATATTTTTAAGCTCTGACTTAAGTTATAGCTTAACGCAGGTGGATAATTCTACCGAATACTATAGATTTATATTGACAAATTCTGAGGGAACAGCACAATCTTATGAGATATCTATTACTACCTCGTAAAAATGAAAATTCTTTACATAGCCCCTCACCTTTCAACAGGTGGATTGCCACAATTTCTTTTAAAGAAAATACAGATATTAAAAAAAGAATGTGAAATATATTGCGTTGAATATGCTGATCACGGTGGGTTTGTAGTACAAAAAAATCAAATCATCGATTTGCTAAAAGATAAATTTTTTACTTTAAGAGAAGATAAAAATGATTTATTAAAAATCATAAATCAAATAAATCCAGATGTTTTGCATCTTGAAGAGATGCCAGAATATTTTATGGATAATGGTTTGGCTGAAAAAATATATTCTAAAGAAAGAAAATATACTATAGTTGAAACTTCTCACGATAGCAGCTTTGATCCATCTTCAAAAAGGTTTTTCCCAGATAAATTTACATTTGTAAGTGAATTTCAAAAAAGAAATGTAGAATCTTTAAAAATATCTTCGGAGGTTCACGAATATCCGATTTCAATAAAAATCAGAAAGTCAAGAGAAGAGGCTTTAAAAGTATTAGGACTAGATCCATCTAAAAAACACGTTGTTAACGTTGGTCTTTTTACCCCAAGAAAAAATCAAGCAGAAATTATAGAGTATGCAAAAAGTCTTTTAAATTACCCGATCCAATTTCACTTTATTGGAAATCAAGCTGATAACTTTAGATTTTATTGGGAGCCTTTGATGAAAGAGTGGCCAAGTAATTGTACTTGGTGGAATGAAAGAAAAGATGTTGAAAATTTTTACCAAGCAGCAGATCTTTTTCTATTTACCTCAAGAGGATCAGATAATAATAAGGAAACAAGCCCTCTTGTTATAAGAGAAGCCATTTCCTTCAATGTTCCAAGCTTAATTTATAATTTGCCGGTATATCTGGGCATGTATAATAAATTTCATAATATAGAATATTTAAATTTTAATGACTTAAAAGAAAACGAAGATAAAATCTTAAATAAACTAAATCTTGCAAAGCTTAATGATTATGTTTTTATTGTATCAAGTTATCCAACAAATAATTGTATAACGCAAACAACTCAAAAATGCATTGAGAGTTTAAACAAAATTAGTAATGCTCCTGTTATTTTGGTATCGCACTGCTCAGTTCCAGAGGCGTTGCAAAACACTTCAGATTATTCAATAGTAGATAAAAACAATATTTTAACCCGACATACTTTTTATAAAAGATTTACTGGCTATGCAAGTGAAAATAATAGCAATTATCAAATTCAATTATTTTTAGACAAAACTGATAACGACATATATCACGGACCAGCCGTATATACCAATTATTATAATGCGATTAATTTTGCTAAAAAGCTTGGCTATAAAAAAGCTATATGCATGAACTTTGATTTTATCTTAAATGATAAAAAATTCTTATCTAAAGTCCTCGCAAAACTAGAGCGAAGTAACGGTTATTTTGTTGAAGAGCAGTGTCAAGAGGGCAAAACATTTAAAACAGTTTTTCATGCAGTGCGAACAGATTTGTTTGCCGATAAATTTCCATTGATTAAAAACGAATCTGAATACAACAGCTGGATGGAGCGAGTAAAGTCAGAATCTAATGGTCTGGAAAATATTTACTTTCATAACCTAAAAGAAGCCGATAATATTTATATGTCTTCTTTAAACGAATACGCTGAAGACACAAAACAGTGCCAAATAGATTCCAATTCTCAAGTAGAGTATTTCGCTGTTCTTCCTGTTCAAGACGAAAATAAATTAGCTATAGTTTTTCATACTTCCAATTCTATTGATAATAGATTTGCAGAATTAATAATTGGCGCGCAAAGTTCAAGCGTTCAAATAAACGGTAAACAGACATTTATAAAAATTATTGATTGGCCGATTGTACCAACAGATGTTGAATTAAAGGTAAGCGAAGAAAAAGAAATTTATACTAAAAAAGTAGTTGTCGATGAGCAGTATTTGTCTAAAATAAATCAACTTGGCTTGGTCAAAAAAATATGAAAGTTATTAATGTAACTCCTGGTTTGTTGGCTATACCTCCAAATGGATGGGGGGCGGTAGAAAAAATCATTTGGGATTATCATCTTCAACTAGAAAAAAACGGCATCAAAAGCGAAATAAAGTATCTAAATGATGTCAATTATGATGATAGTCAAGTAGTTCATGTTCATGTCGCTAATCTAGCAAACATGTGCTTTGAAAGAGGAATTCCATATATTTTTACCATTCACGATCACCATGCTTTCTTGTATGGAAAAGATTCTCACTGCTTTAAAGAAAATTTAAAAGCCATAGAAAATAGCGTAATATCGACATCTCCATGCAAGTTTTTCGTCGAATATTTTGGAAGTAAAAAATTAAGATATTTTTCTCACGCTGTAAATACGGATGTTTTTACTCCGACAAAAGACAAATTAAATTTTAATCTTTTAAAAGATAGTGTTAGTTTGCTATGCGTCGCAAATAACGGGTATGCTGGTAATCCAAATGCAGACAGAAAGGGTTTCAAAATTGCTATTGAAGCAGCGATGAAACTTGACTTGCCCATAACTGTAGCTGGCCCCCAAAATAATGAAAACTTTTTTTCTACCTTGCCAAGCGAAATAAATAATTATTCAAAACTGACTAAGTTTTTTGATTTGAGCGAAACTCAACTCATAGAGCTTTACGGTAAGCACGATATTTTTCTGCATTTTTCGGAATTAGAAGCGGGCCATCCAAATTTAACTTTACTTGAAGCTATGTCTTGTGGACTGCCAGTTGTTGGGACTTTTGAAGAAAAACAATACGACGGGATGTGCGTCACAGAAAGAACTTTGGAATCAGCAATTGAGGGAATTAAAACAGTAGTAAATAATTACTCAAGTTTTAAAGAAAAAGCTTTGGCGAACGCTCAAAAAAATTCTTATTCAAATAGAGTAAATGATTTGGTCAATTTGTACAGTGAATACAGAGAGCAGATTTTTGCAAATAGATTTATTCAGTCTTATCGGGACACAAAAATAAATACCGAAGATAATAAAGTTATTGTAGATTTTCGCCAAGGAGTTAAAGCTGAAGTTATTGGCTCTCGAAAGAAAACATATGATATTGAATTTATAGATGACTCTTCTGGCGAATTAATATACGCGACAACAATAAATAATAATATGTGGTCAAGGCCAAAACGAAGTTATTTTGTAAACTGGAAAGTGGATGTTTATGAAAAAACACCTAATGGCAGAATGTTGATTTTTTCTGAAAAATTAAATTTAAAAGGCAAAAAGGTAAAAATAAATGTAGAAACAGGAAGCTTGGGTGATTTGTTGGCCTATGTTCCTGTTATAGACAGGTTCCAAAAAAAGCATGAATGTCAAATAGATTGCACTTTATACAATCAAGATTTGCTCAGATCTTTAAAGCAAAATTATAAAAATATAAATTTTATTTCGGAACAAAATTCAAATAATGGCTATTACGCTGTTTATGACGTAGGTTATTTTATGGACAACTGGATTGATAAATCTGTTGTTAATCCTAGATTAACTAAACTAAATCATGTTCCAAGCTATATTTTAGACCTAGAGCATCGCGAGGATAAACCAAAATTATCGTTTCCAAACGTAGGACAGACAAATAAAAAATATGTCTGCATAGCAACTCAAAGCACGGCGCAATGCAAATATTGGAATAATCCGAATGGGTGGGAAAAGCTGATTCAGCTTTTGAATAAAAAGGGGTATGAGGCTTGGTGTATTGATAGATATTCGTTATTTGGTAATGCGATAATGAATCCAATTCCCAAAGGGGCAGTTGATAAAACTGGAGATTTCCCTCTTGAGTTAAGAATGTCACAAATCCATAACTCAAAATTTTTTATAGGTCTGGGATCTGGCTTGTCTTGGCTAGCTTGGGCTTTGAATAAACCTGTAGTTTTAATTAGCGGGTTTAGCAAGCCATTTGCAGAATTTGAAACACCCTATAGAATTATAAATGAAAAAGTATGCAATGGATGCTGGAACAATGAAAAGCATACGTTTGATAAAAATAACTGGCTGTGGTGTCCAGAAAATAAGAATTTTGAATGCACAAGATCCATTACTCCAGAAATGGTAATGGAGAAGATTAGTAATCTACTTTAACATTTTTTGACTCGTAAGTCTTTTTCAATAACGATGGGTGTTTTTTACCCTTCGTCTTTTTTGAATAATCATTTAAAAACTTTTGCTTAACAGGGTCTTCGCCTCCGTATGTTTTGGCCCTCTTTTCGCTAAGTTCAGCGCTTTTGTCTAAAAGGTCGCCGTATGTACCCTTCTTGTTCCTTGTTGCGTCCACGAATGCCAGTGGGTTATTAGCGTCTATTTGCGAGTCTACAGCAGCATTAGGTACTTGGAATACCCTTTTCCATTCAAGCCCATTTTTGTCGGTATATGAATGCTCCTCATTCATTCCTTGGATTAGGTCAATTGTTTCTCCCGTCTGTGGATTCTGATAAGTGTAAAGTGGCATATTTTATATTAACAAAAAAGCCGCTTTTTCAAGCGGCTTTGGATTTATGATATTTTAACTTCTTTAGGTTTTGAATTTTTGCCGTGCGGAATAGAGATGGTCAAAATGCCATTTTTTAAAGAGCATTGCATTTCATCCAAATTAAACTTGCTGGGGACATAATATGAAGCTTCGTAGTTTCGCTTGAAGTTTTCAACTTCTGACTTGGCCTCAAGCTTCACAAGGTTTTCATCAGAAATATATTTTACAGAAACATTTTCCTTTGGACAACCAGGAATCAAAGCAATAATTTTATAACCGCTTTCAGTCTGATCTTCAAATTCAGTAAAGCTATTTGATCTGGGGAATAGCCCACATGATGTTTTAGTGGTCACATTACAGTTAGGATACGTGTAAAGTGAACCAAATGTTTGTGTAACTGCATCAGTTATTTGAGAATTAATATATAGTGTACTCATAATTAGAATTTATTATTTGCATTTGCCATGCCAACTTGTTTACGGGTAAAACTTAATGAAGTTGATTTATAATTGAAACAATTTGTCCCACAGTCCTTTCGTAAGTGAAAGTTTGTCCCAATTTTACCCCTTCTTCATTTATTTTTTTGTCTTCAACAAGTTTAACAGCTTTTTCCATAGCTGCGACAGCCTGATCTTCAGTAAAATCATAGATATTACCTTGATTAAATGGCGCGCCTTTCACAAAGAAAGTATTATCGTATGCTGGAATTTTACCAGAAGGTTCAACTAGAATTGAGTTTGTTTTTGTAGCCCAATCTAAATGGCTAGTGGCATTAAGCACAATGCTCCATTTGCCTAAGCATGTTGCGTTAAAAGCTGGCAGTCCCCAACCCTCTGCTCCAGATAGACCGCTCAAATCGATATCAGCAGAGTTCAAAATATCATTAACTTCTGAGTTCGTTTTTACGAAAGGTAGAAAATTAATGTTCCAAGCCAACGACCTGTATCCATCCATTATGTTTTTCATCAAATCTTTATTCAAGAAAGGATTTAAAATAGAACAGGTAAGTTGATATTTCGGATTGTTTCCGTATTTCTTTATCCAAGTCTTGATGATTTTGTCAGTATGCTTTCTTTTTTCAAATTTGCCCATTAAAATAAAATGGGTTTTACCTTCAAGATATGTTTTTGACGTTTTAAAGAAATCGCTGTCAAATCCTAATGGAACAGAGTAAACTTTTCCAAGACCGGAAAAAGCAAAGCTTCTAGCGGAATTTGCGCTCGAAAAAATTGTTGTATCCTGTAGGCCGACGATGCAGCGTTCTACATCTGTCGGCTCGTCAAGTTCATAAAAAGTATAAAGCACTTGTTTTGGGCAAATTCTATTTTGCGCTCCATTTAAATGCCAAAGCTTTAAACTTATAGTATCCTTTGTTAAGAATTTAAACCTATTATTTAAGCATGACTGAATCCAGTCAGCAAAATCTTTTTCAATCTTATCAAATGAGCTTAGATTGACCTCACCTATAGGGTGAATCACAAAAGAAAAAGAAGAATCCTTTTGGGAAATCTTATAAAATTCTTTTAAGAAATTATAAGAAACGTTCCCAAATGAAATTTGGTTTAACGGAGCTTCAAAGGATATTTTCATTAAATTGGAATGTCGTCGTCTGAGTCAACTGCTGGTTTTGGAGCAGCCTTTGCGTAAGTTTTTGCGGCGGGCTTTGCGGTGCGTGGCGCAGGAGCGTCTTCGTCAGAAGCCGCTTCTCCGTCCTTCTTCTTTCCAGAATTTACGAAATTAAGACGCTCGGTAATTACGGAAATAGAAGAGCGCTTTTGACCATCCTTCTCCCAAGTATCTTGCTTCAATCTGCCAACGACTGAAATAAGACTACCCTTCTTCACGTACTTTTCAACGAATTCGGCTTGTTTTTCCCAAGTATCGACATCGATGAAAAGTACTTCCTTTTCAGAAAGTGGATTGTTTACGGCAAGACGAAAGGTTGCGACCTTCTTACCGGAGTTTGTCGAACGAACAGTGGGATCTCCCACGGCATTTCCTGCGAGTGCTACTACATTAATCATATTTTTTTTGATAGGTTTTCTTCAGCTTTTTGAAGGCTGAATTGTGGATATTTATACAGCCTTGAATCGATAAGTCAAGCTCTTTTGCAATTTTTCTCCAAGCTAATGGCTTTTTTTCTCCGCTAAAATATCTCATGCGAAATATTTTTTTAATTCTTTGGTCTTCGAATTCGTCAAGTTTAGACAAGATTTCTTCTATAGTTTTTTGATCTGAAGATTCTTTTTCTTCTTCGGTTTCAAATATGCAATCAAAATTTTCTTCAATTTGTTGGTGCCTTCTTTTGTTAGAGGAATTTAAACAAAGCCAACGAGTGCAATTGCCAAGATAAGTTGAGAATTTTATTTTTCTATTTTGATCAAAAGATTGAATCGCATCGTAAATATGCGATTCTTTACTATTTAATAAATCATAAAAATTATCAATAGAAGTCTCTTTTGGAGCGTAGCTATGAATCATTTGAAGATAAATGCCAGAGTGACGATTAACGATTTCTTTGAAACAAGAACTGTTTCCGTTTGACCTGACTTCTTGAATCAGGTCGAGATCGTCCATCTGCTCTGGCATTAATCTCATGAACCTGTCCTTTCTCCAAATCCAGCTAAACCTCTTTCGGATTCTTCAAGCGATTCTGTTTGATGAGCGGAAAACATAAACATTGGAGCGAATATCAATTGCCCAATTTTATCTCCTTTTTGATAAATCAGGGAGTTTTTAGAAAGCTTTTTGCCTAAAAATCTAAACCTTAATTTAATTGTATTTCTATAACCAGAGTCGATAACTCCAACAGAATTTGCTAAAGCTAATTCATATTTACTGATGCTAGATCTAGGGAACAGTAATGTATAAAATCCATTTGGTGGCTGAAGCACAACACCAGTGTCATATTCAATATATAAAATATTTTTCTTTTTCTCGTCAGAGAAAACAATTTCTGGATCGGAAGAAGCAATCAAATCCCAACCAGCGTCGCCCTTGGCTGGGGCGATCAGATTGTTTTCAAATCCATTTTTTAAAACTTTGAACGATGTTTGTTCCATGACTTGAATTTCGCACAGATTCTAAAAGTTGTCAATCGATTTTCAACAAATCGCGCAAAGCGCAATAAAAATACGAAGTATTTTTATTAAAGAAAGGGGGGATGGGGATCAAGGGATAGTTTGGGGGATAATAGGGGGGGAGTCTGAGGGGGGGAAAGAAGGGGGAAAGAAAGGGATAAGGGGAAGGGGGGAAAACAGATATTAAATAATCTTATTGAATTTTTTTGTGTAAAAAATAACATGTCCGACGATAAAGATTTATTCAAATTGTTTTTAGAAAGTGGATGGATGGTATCGATAATCGGGGCGGCGGGCATGTTAGCCAGATTAATTTCAAACCCATTAAAAAAGGCAAATTGGATGGATTATTTACGCAAGATTGTTGTCGCATCTATAACATCAACAATAGCTTGGTTTATCGTTGAACAAATGGATATAAGCTCTATAACTAAAGCTATAACATATGGTGTTGTTGGAGTTGTAAGTCCAGAAATTATAGACGCTTTAACTAATTTAGCAAAGGGCGTTTCTAAAGATCCAGCTAAATTTATTAAAAGATAATGGCAACAAAAATTAAAGTTTGTTTACTTGGTTTTATAGCATTAATATTTTCTATTTATGGATATAAAACTTGCGAAAAAGCTATTTTCAATTTTAATCAAACAGACCAATGTTTCAAAAATGTAACATATGAGCTTAGTCCATTATTTGATGCTCACTCAATAATGATAGTTGATTCGCAAGTTAAAGCTGCTCATGGACTTATAACATTCGAAGAGTATTGCAAAAACATAAAAGAAGCCAAAGAAACAATAAAAAAACATTTAAAAAATTACGAAAATAAAATCAACTCTCAAGAAGAGCGTTTGCTATTGGACAAATTGAAAATTAGATGCGAAGATACTTTTAAGTATTTAGATAAGATAGAAAAGATATGTAAAGAAAAAGACGCCTCACAACTCAAAATTCTTATAGAAAATGGAGAACTTTATACTGTTGTCGATAAAGCAACAGATACCATAAATGAAATACTAGAAAAAGAAATGGTTATTTCTTCGGTTTATACATCAGAGTCAGTCAAGTCTTTAAAGCAGTTTGAAAAGTTTGTTTCTATTTTTATGGGACTTTCTATTGTGATGTGCGTCGCTGTTTTCATACCAATGGCCAAGGCCAAAAAGACAAGAAAACGTGTAAAATAAATATTATGGAACTTGATTTTTCCGAAAGGATTTTAGCAAAGAAACGCCCAGGACCTAAAAGCTCTGCACAAACTCCTGCAAAGCCAGAAGACAGACTAAAAGGATCTCCTAAAAATCCACCAGGTTCCGCTGGTACAAGTCCAGACGCCAAAGAGAAAGCTCAAAAAGCTCTCAAAAGAGAGGACGAAAAAAAGGTCGTAAAAGCCGCAATCACTTTCAGCGAAAAAGTAACTAACGCTCTAAAGAAAAAAGTAGAAGAGCATAACAAAAAACACTCAAAAAAAGTTACCCTTTCTCAACTTAAAAAAGTATACAGAAGAGGCGCTGGTGCATTTTCTTCATCCAGCAGACCAGGTAAAAGCCGTGGCCAGTGGGCAATGGCTCGCGTAAATACATTTTTACGAATGATGGCTGGCGGTAAAGTAAAAGACGCTTACAGAGCAGCAGATCAAGATATCGCAAAAGCCAGCGATGACAGTATCAAATCGGTAACAAATAAATCATCAGCATCTTTTGATTTTGATGAATACGAATTAGTTATCGCTGCCTCAGACTTGGTTAGATGTAACGTCAGTATTGCTGAAATGGATGATTCTTACGAATCAGAAGACGAAGAAGAGTATAACGAGATGTCAGAAGCGGAAAAGAAAACTCTCAATAAACCATTTAGACTTCCATCAGGTTCCAAAAAGAAGTTTGGAGTTTACGTTAAAAATCCAAAAGGCAATGTTGTAATGGTAAAGTTTGGAGACCCAAATATGGAAATTAAACGCGACGATCCAGATCGCCGTAGAAATTTTCGCGCCCGTCATCAATGTGACAGCAATCCTGGTCCCAAATGGAAAGCTCGCTATTGGTCTTGCAGAATGTGGGAAGGTGGCAAGTCTGTAACTCAAGTAACAAAAGGTTCTTTTGCCGCTTATATGATGGAGATGGATGAAATGCACAGTCAAGAAGAATTAATGATGCAAAATCCTGATCTTAAAGAAGCTCCAGAAATGGAAGATGAGAATGAAGAACTGATGGAATATCAAAAAGAGTCTGTCGAAATGACAATGACTAACGTCTCATCAATGATGAAAAAGCTTCAAGAAATCAAAGCTATGGTTGATGCTGGAGGAGAGGCTTCTGCTGAAATTACTGAAGCTTGGGTTGCCGCTAAATTAACAATTGCTGACGATTACATTACTACTGTTCACAAATATCTTTCTTCAGAAAGTTCGGAATAAAGTAGAATAATTTAACGCATACCCTATGATTTAGGGTATGCGTAGCTATTCAGATTTAACTTTAGTTCCACGTTTTTTTGGCGGCAAAAGTCGATCAGAGATTGATGTCTCTTGTCATTTTTTAAATAAGCAGTTTAAGCTGCCAGTAGTTCCATCGAATATGTCTTCGGTTATCAACGAAGACATTGCCAAGTATCTTTCTTTCGAGAATTACTTTTATATCATGCATAGGTTCTTCAAAGAGCCTGATGGCAATATAAAACTGTTAAGAAGAATGAATGAACAACTTTGGCCAATTATCAGCATTAGTGTTGGCGTTCAACAAAGCGACAAAGACTTTATCAAAGAAATTGCAAAAGAAAAACTAAAGGTAGACTTTATTACTGTTGATATTGCTCATGGAGATAGCCAACTAATGAAGAATATGATTTGGATTATTCAAGAGTATCTTCCTCAAGTTAAAATTATTGCTGGCAACGTTTGCTCCTCAGAAGGAGCTTACGATCTTATGGAATGGGGCGCTCATTGCGTTAAGGTTGGAATTGCTCAAGGTGGCGCTTGTTCAACTTATGGCAAAACAGGATTCGGACTTCCGATGCCATTAACAGCTTGGCATATTTACAAAGACTGGAATAAGGATAGGTTTCCTATCATTATTGATGGCGGTGTTAAAACGAACGGAGACATTGCGAAAGCAATTGCTCTAGCCTATCAGGCTGGTTCAAAAATGCCAACAAATAAGGATGGCGTTATTCTTGACGTTAAAAGAAGCTTGCCTCAAGTTATGGTTATGGCTGGATCTCTTTTTGCGGCATGTGATGATTCGCCAGCCGATAGAGATGATTATGGACAAAAGCTTTATTATGGCTCTGCTTCAGCAAAGCAGAAAGGTCACAGCAAGAATGTTGAAGGATTTGAGGTTATGCTTCGCGGTAACGATATGACCTATGCTGAAAAACTTAAAGAAATCGAACAAGATTTACAAAGCGCCGCTTCTTATGCTGGCGGCAGCTTGTTTGATTTATGTAATATCGAAATAGTTAATTTGAATTCGTAATGAACATTGTTCAAATTGGGTGCAATAATTGCGAAGATGAAGTTTTCAACTTCATTGATAAAAATAAAGAATCCATATCTAAATTTTTAGTTATTGACGCTTTGCCCAAATGCGTGGAAATTGCGAAAACAAAATACGCATTTTTAGAAAGTAAACTTATCGCTGTTAATTGCGCCATTTACAATGACAATAGCATCGTAAAATTAATTTTCCCAAAAGATGGGCAAACCTCGGCCCATGCATCTATTTTTGAAAATCATGTCAAAACACATGGACACAGCAAATGTGATTTTTTATTTTTACCTACTTTAAATTTAAATAACATTTTCGAGTTTATGCAAGGAAATGTTGATCGATTATACATTGATATTGAAGGCTATGATGTAGAAGCTCTTTTAAAATTGAACTACGAAAAATATAAGCCAAAATATATAGAGTACGAATGGGTTCATTCTGATGGTGTTCATAGCAGCAACATCAATCATAATAAACTTGTCCAACTGTTAACAAAAAATAATTATAAAATAGAAAAGCAAGGCAATAATTCAATAGCTCAACTGCAATGAAATTTGGCTCAACAACATATGGAATGGGCGATACGCTTTTACTAACTTCCGTTTGTAAATATTTTCCAAATAAATTTACTATACAACTTACAAAAGATGTATCTAGATTTTCTATATTTTTTGAACATTTAGCTAATGTTGAAATATGCGAAAAGCATCAAATAAATCCAATACTAGATATTGGATTTTCTGGACATTACGCCACAAGAAAATTAAGAAATTTTTTTGGAGATGCTGCTGATGGGTTGGACAATCGCCCGTTAGTTTTATTTTCAGATAAAGAATCTGAAATTTGGGCTAGTAATTTTTTAAAAGATAAAAAAAATCCTTGTATTGTAGTAAAGAATTGTTCCAAAAATTGGTCAGATGTTAGATCAATTCCAGACTCTTTTTTTAACGAAATTTTAAAATATATAAAGCAAAACCATACGCCGATAATTTGCCAATCGTCTTTTAATTATACAAAGACGCAAGAAATAGAATTAGTTGATTTAGATTTAAAAAAATACATTTCTTTATTAAGGCAGACCGGCAATTACTTTGGGGCAAATACTGGCGACGAACATTTAGCAACAGCTGTCGGATGTAGAACAATTGTTTGGCAACCTAGAAATTCTGATAAATTTAACAGTTCTGAGTGGAATTACAATCACCCTAATTCAACATATCTAAATTGGTAATAATATGAAATGGCCTCTTAATGTAGATAATTTCACTTTTTTGGACAGACTAAAAATCTGCAAATTCATTTTAAATAAAAATAACAAATGGACCCAAAATGGTCTAGTATACCAATTTGAACTTAAAATGGCCGATTTTGTAGGCTCAAAATATGCCGTTTTTTGCTCAAGCGGCTCTACAGCTAATACTATGGTAGCTATGCAGCTAAAGGATATCTCCAGTAAAAACGTAGTTATATTTCCTTCTACTACATGGACAACTTCTGTGACGCCTTTTATAAGAGAAGGTTTTACCCCCAAATTTATAGATATTAATTTAGAGGATTTTTCTTTTAATTATCATGCTTTAGAAAAATTTTTGCAAGCTGAATCTGGATCAGTTGCTGCAATTTTTGCAACAAGTCTTCTTGGCTTCGTGCCAAATGTCTCTAAATTAATTGAGCTTTCACATAGGTACAATGTTAAATTGATGTTTGATAATTGTGAAAATACATTTGGTAAATTTGAAGAAAAAAATGTATCATCTTTTACCACTTCCACTACAAGCACCTATTTTGGTCACCATCTTCAAAGCGTAGAAGGAGGCTTTGTTTTTACTAATAATCAGCAAGAGTATGAATATTTATTAATGCTTAGAAATCATGGGATGACCAGATCTGTAACCAATAACGAAAAATATTTAAACAAAGATGTTGATCCAAGGTTCGATTTTTATTGTCTTGGCAATAATTTTAGAAACTGTGAAATACGTTCTTTGATAGGAATGCTTGATCTTAAGAAGGCTGACGTTCATATCGCCAAAAGAAAATATCTTTATAATCTATTTGCTTCAGAAATAGATGAATCTAAATTTATTTTACCGGATAATTTCGAGAATAGAGATCCAGTTCCTTTCGCATTTCCAATCGTATGCAAGGAGTTCAAAGTAAAAAAAATGGGATTAGACTATTGTGCAAATAATGGCATTGAAACAAGACCAATCATATCTGGCAATCTTCTCAGGCAAACATGTTTTAAAAAATATGGAATTGCTGAAGAATTCCCAAATAGCGAACTCCTTCATCACAACGGATTTTACGTTGGTCTTCACACTAAACTAAAAGACGATCAGGTACTGCAATTAACTGATTATTTAAATTTGTTTTAATATGGCCTCAGAAAGAATTAATAAAATAAGCGAACTTCTCTTAGAAGAAATTGCTGAACGTTTCAACAAAGAACAAATCCACAATCAAGACATTGAGTTCAGCGAAAGTTTCGCGGAAATAATGGATCGTTTTATTGTTCTGCATATTAGAATGTGGAAACTAGAGGATGCTATTGGGGAAGCGAAGTCAGATGCGGAAGTAGCCGATTTAAAAAGAAAAGTCGATTATTGTTTTAAAGACCGCCGTCCCAAATTAACAAAAGCTATAAACTCATATCTTGACGTTTATGTAAGCAAAAATCATGTCAAAAAATTTTCAGAAGAAAACGTAAAACTTTATAAAGGATTCTCAAATTAATGAAAACAGTCATCATAACTGGAGTCACCGGACAAGATGGAAGCCACATGGTTGACTTTCTATTAAAAAATACAGATTATAATATCATTGGCACGGTAAGAAGACTCAGTGTTCCAAATCACCAAAATATCGCTCACATTAAAGATCCTAGATTTAAACTTGCTCACATGGATATTGGAGACCCTCAGAGCGTTAACAATACCGTACAGGAATATAAGCCAGATTATTTTATTAATTTCGCGGCAAATTCTTTTGTAGGCACAAGTTGGGAAATGCCAGTTGTGCATATGCAGTCAAATTGCATGGGAGTTCTTTATCAATTGGAAGCTATCAGAAAGTTTGCCCCAAAATGCAAATATTACAATGCGGGTTCTTCAGAAGAATTTGGCGATGTAGCCTATGTCCCGCAAGATGAAAATCATCCATTAAGACCCAGAAGCCCATATGGAGCTTCAAAAGCATCTGCTCGTCAGATAGTAAAAGTCTGGAGAGAGTCTTACGGTCTTTATGCTGTGCAAGGTTGGCTTTTTAATCACGAAGGAACTAGGAGAGGTCAAGAATTTGTTACCAGAAAGATTACAAAAGGCGTAGCGGATATAGTAAAATCTTTGGGTTCAAATCAAATTCCAAGACCAATTGAATTAGGGAATCTTTCCGCGAAGCGCGATTGGAGCGACGCAGAAGACTTTGTAGAGGGCGTTTGGCTTATGCTTAATCAAAACGAACCAAAGGATTATGTTCTTTCTTCTAACGAAACTCATACCGTAAAAGAATTTGTTGAACTTGCTTTTGCAGCGGCAGAAATAGAAGGTTTTTGGCTTGGAGAATCTGGAACAGTTGGAGAAGTCTTCGTTCACAAACAATTTAAATATCCACTTGTAGTTGTTAATCCAAAATTTTTTAGACCAGCAGAAGTGGATATCTTGCTTGGAGATTCGTCAAAAGCCAGAAAAGAAATAGGCTGGTCTCCTAAAACCTCTTTTTACAGACTGGTTAAAAAGATGGTTTCCAATGATTTAGAAAACTCACTTGACAAATCGAAGTAAAACATTACGATTCCTAGAATATGAATACTAATATTAATTCAAGAAATGGTTCTCGACTGATTAAGAATGCGCTTTTTGTCGCGGCTCTTGCTTTTGCGAAGATTTTCGCTGTCCCAAGTACCGCGCCCACAAACATGCAAACAACACCGGGCGTGACATTTCAACTGTCTGGAACAAACCTTTCGTTTACTGCCCCTGATCGTTCTGTAATTAATTGGAATAATTTTGGTAGTGGAACGGATACAATTGCAGTTGGAGACACCATCTCTTACAAGCTTCCATCTGCAACTTCTAGCGTGCTTAACGTTGTTAATGGCACAGCCGCCACTACAATCAATGGAACCATTGAGTCTAACGCTAACGTTTATATCCTTAATCCAAATGGAATTATTTTAGGCAATGGATCTAGAATTGACGTAAGCCGACTTACGCTCAGTACAGTAGACAGTCCATTTGCTGGTCAATTTGCTTTTCTTAACGACGGCAAGCTGCCTAGCGAGAATGGAATCCGCACAGCGGCTGGGTCTGTCTCAATCGGCTCCACAGTAAATTCTGGAAATATTGTTGCTTTGACGAAAGACATTTCGATTTCCAATCTTTTGTCATCTGGATCTATCAATGTTTCCGCTGATGGCAACGTGACCATTGGATCTGGCGCTGGCACAGTTTACAATAGCGGTGCAATTACAATCACAAATCCAACTGGTAATACCACAATTGGCTCCGTTGGTTCAAATGTTATTGTTAATGGTGGATTGACAGTTAATAGCACAAGTGGGTCTATTGCTACTGTTGCGGGAGGTAGTATTAATTCGAACAGAGTCTCTTTTACTACCGCTACAGGAGATATTAATGCCCCCAATCTTACAAGCTCAAACGTAAACGCTTCTGCAAAGAATGTTAGCCTTGGATTTGCTGGAGTTTCTAATCCTTCCGTTGCGGTTAGTGCAAACGGAACAGTAACCCTTAGCTCACCAGCTTCTCTTACTGTTTCTTCTCTGACTAACGAAACCGGAGCTTCTTCTGCAACTGCTGCTGGAAAACTTACTCTTGGCGCAGTTCATGTAAGATCATCCCTGCCCACTTCATTCTCTGGTCAATCTGTTGTAGATTCCGTTGATGGCGTCTTTGTTTATGGCCCAGCTTCATTCACCGCCTCTTCTGGAGACGTAGCCATTGTTAAGGCAAATCATAGTTTTGGACCCCTTAGCGCTACAGCTACAGGAAATGTAACGGTATTCGAAAACGGAGCGATTAACATGAATAACATTCGTGGCACAAATGTTAGTCTTAAAACAGCAGAATCGATTTTTCAAACACCAGTTACAGCATCACTTCTCGCCACCAAGGTCTCGCTCATTGGATCTTCTAATGTTGTCTTGTACGCTGGAACAATTTCTAATGGCCTTACCGTTAATACAATTGGTAATGTTGATCTTGGAAGACTTAGTTTAGCTTCCAATCTAAATAGCGTAGCACCAGTAATTATCGCTACTGGGGCGGTCACTAATCCCTCTCCATAATTGGAATCGTTCAAAACATATTGTCTGCTTAACGAGGTTGATGTAAAGCGCATCAACCTCCCTAAAGATCCGTCAAAGACTGAGCTTCACAAAAATGAGGCTCAGTTTTTACTTTCTTACGACGCCCTCACTCTTGAAAGATGTAATCCCAATATAGATAATATTAGATTAAATTTCTTTGTTAATTTTACATCTCAAGTAGTTAATCATTTTTCATTAAAAAATCTAAATTTTAGATTTATAGTTAATTTTAATGACGGTCCAGAGAACGAAGCTACGGAAACAAGATTTTGCTTTGCTCGTCCAAGAAAAAGTCCACATATCTGTATACCAGATTCTCATTTAGGTAGAACTGTATCTATATGCGATTCATTAAAATCTATCGACAAACCATTTGAAGAAAAGCTTGATAAAGCTTCATTCTTTGGTTCTGATACTGGTAGAAAATACAAGGATGGATCAGTTCAAAGGGTTAACCTTTGCAAGAGATACAAGAACAGCGATAAAGTCATCGCTAAGATTACTAATTTTGTAGAACAGCCTTTTGATGTTTCTATTTATCATCAACCCGTATCAATTAAAGATCAGCTTAATTATAAATACATATTAAATGTTAATGGTAATACGACTTCTTGGGAAAGACTGATTTGGGCTATGCACTCTAATTCTTTTTGTATTTTCGTAAAACCCCCAGCCCATCAAGACGAAATATCTTGGTATTATCATATTTTTGACTTGTCTCAGTATTTTCTAACTTTAGATGAGGAGTCATTGGAAAACTTTTTAAATTGGAGTGAAAATTGGCAGTCTGAAATTCAATTTTTTAAAGAGCATCAAAAAAAGATCGCAAATACTCTTGCCAAACCAGATTTTCATGCCCATTATTACGCTCAAGTCTTAATGGCTTATAATAAAATCTACAATGAATCGAACAAACAAAGTTGAACTAATTGGAATTTATGGCGACGACCTTACTCACGCTTGTTCTGCTTGGACATCAACCAGCAGAGAGATTAATGAAGAAAAGAAAGGTCGAGTGGGCGATCTACTCAAAATGCTCGCAGAAAACGGTCATCATACCCCATTTGAAAAATCCTCCTTGCATTTTTTAGTAAATACAGACATCGCTTCTCATATTCATATCATTAAGCACCGTATTGGTGTGTCTGTCAACGGAGAGTCTGCACGCTACAAAGAGATCAAAGAAGATGAGTTTTTAATTCCAGAGGATTGGCCCGATAGCTGGAAAGAGATTTTAACTAATTATACAGAAAAAGGTCTTGACTTGTATCATAAGTGCATTGAAGATTTAGTTCAAAATCACGGTTTTAATCGCAAGAGGGCCAAGGAATCAGCTAGATTTTTTAGACCTTATAATACGCAAATTGCTGCTGATGTTATGTTTAACTGGCGATCTTTCGCGCATTTTTTAAATTTAAGAAATAAACCAGACGCGCAAAAAGAAATAAGAGATATTGCTGCTCAAATGCTACAGCTAGTAAAAGAAACAAATAAATTCCCATTAACCATACAGGCGTTTGCGGTGTAAAATAGTATGTGCCTACAGAGCTTATCAGTCTATTTGGTGGAGCGGTAACAGGTTTTATATTCCGCATTATAGCTGCGAAAGCGGAAGAAAGCAGAGCCAGATTTGATAGAATGATGAAAGCGATAGATAAGCGCGATGAATCTGCCGATAAAGCATCAAAGAGAGATGGAGACGTTGGCAAAGTAATCAGACAATTTATCGTAATCTCTGTAATATTTTCAATTGTAGTATCTCCATTTGTTATGGCGATTTTAGGTATCCCAACGTATCTTGAAGTCGATTATACAAGTGGAGGCAGCTTCTTGGGTTTGATTGGGAACGAAACAGCTAATAAAGCTTTCGTTGAAATCTCTGGTAATTTAATTACATCAGAAATCAGAGAATGTTTGATTGCGGTTACTGGATTTTATTTTGGTTCTGCGGCTGCATCCAATAAGTCTTGACAAAGACAAAAGTGTCTGCTTAACTGCGGGCATGAAGGAAAAGCTAAATAGAAAAAAGATTATAGATTCACTGGTTGAAATTCCAGCAAATGCCGACAAACGATTTTGGCAAAGAGAGATGGTCTTTCTAAAAAGACTAGAAAAATCGTACAGCATTGATTTTCTCGCGCAAATCCAACAGGAAAAAAAAGTTCCTACGTTGGCATTCTTCTTTGCAGATTGGAAGAAGAAGTTACTTGACGTTGACTACAAGGAGTATTACTATACTCGCCTTCATCAACAAGATCTTTCTTTAGAACAAAAGATCGGTAAGGACGCAGAAATTAAAACCAAAAAAACACTTAAACAATTTTTATCATGAAAAAAGCAAAAGAGCAAGAAGAAAAGCAGGAAGTAACATCCTCAAAGACTATTTTAAATTCTTTTCTAAAAAATAAGAAAGAAGATCATTATAATTTTGAAGAGTTTGTATCTTACAAAGTTTCTACTGGATCATTAAATTTTGACCTCCTTACTGGAGGAGGTTTGAGACCTGGCGTTCATAGGTTTGTTGGCTTTACCGAAGGAGGCAAAACTTCTGCTGCTCTAGAAGTAATGAAAAATTTTCTAAGAACAGTTGATGGAGCAAAGGGCTTTTATATTAAAGCCGAAGGCAGACTGTCCGAAGAAATGATGAAGCGATCTGGAGTCAAATTTGTTTTTGACGCAGAGAAATGGGAAGCCGGTACTTGCTTTGTTTTTGAGTGCAATATTTACGAGACTGTTGTAGATGCGATGCGTCAACTTGTTATGCACAATGAAGAAAAGAATAAATATATGTTTATTCTAGATTCTGTCGATGGTCTTATTACCAAAGGAGATTTGGACAAGACATTTGAGGAGTCAAAGAAGGTTGCTGGCGGCGCTGTTCTTGCTTCTGATTTTATGAAGCGAATGTCAATCGCTCTTCAAAAACGCGGCCATATGGCAATTTTCATCTCTCAAGTTAGAAGCGACGTAAAGATTGATCCCTATAGTTCCGCGCCGATTCGTCAAACATCAGCTACCGGAGGAAATGCGCTTTTACATTTTGCTGATTTTATTTTTGATTTTGAACCTCGCTTTGAAGGAGATGTTATTTTGAAAGACCCAGCCATTAAAAAAGCCGACCCAGTAAAGAATCCGATTATCGGACATTTTTGCAAAGTGGTTATCAAAAAAAGCCCCAACGAAAAAAGCAAAGTGAAATTCCAATATCCAATCAAGTATGGCAGAACCGATGGGCGATCCGTCTGGTTGGAAAAAGAAATTGTCGATATGCTTATGCGTTGGGAGCTTGTGACTCGTTCTGGTGCTTGGTATTATATAGCAGAAGATTTTGCTTCTACATTGAAAGAAAACGGTTTTGAAGCTCCAGATAAATTTCAAGGAGAAAATGCTATTTTTGAATTTATAGAATCAAATACAAAGCTTGTAGCGTTCTTACACAAGTATTTCGTGGATATGATTTCCACAAAATCAAATGAAGTTTAAAACACTTAGCGGCAAAGAGCGTTTATTAAAAAACGCTAAAAAATATATTATAAATTGGGAGGCTAAATCAAAGAGCAATTTCCAATGGAGAGTAAAGCAATTTTTATTGCCATACTGGAAGCATGATGTCGTGTTCGAAGAGATGCGGATTGTTGGTTCGCGGCTTTCTTTGGACTTTTATAACGCAAATAAAAAAATTGCAATAGAAGTTCAAGGCAAACAGCATCAAACTTACAATCCCCATTTTCATGGGAACAATCGTCAAAATTGGCTTCTTCAATTAAAAAGAGACGATTTAAAGCTGAACTTCTGCTTGACAAACGACATAGAACTGGTAGAAATATACGAAAGCGACATATTGTCGAAGGAATTTTTCGAACGCATCGTTCTATGAGTAAAAAAAACAAAGACCAAAAAGAAGAGCCAAAAGATTTTATATTCCCAACGGAACTGGTAGAGCAAGTTTATGAAATTTCTGGTAGTGCTGACTCATACAAAGGAGTTATCCTTTGCGTGTGTTCTCCCAAAGGGACACCTCAAATTTATACGAGATTTGATTCTATCGTAACTTCATTAGGTATGAAGACGGCTATCGGACAATGGCTATCGGACGAAGAAGATAAAATTACAGCAACCGACAACGAATAATGCTTTATTCATTAGAAGTAGAGAAGCAGTTCCTAGCAGGACTGATTCAGTATCCAGAGACTTACTCTGAAATTTGCGATTTTGTTTCAGAATCAGATTTTTATTCTGAAGACACAATCGTTCACAAGACGATTTATCATATAATTCGTAAATGCTTGGAGGGGAATGAAAAGGTCGATGAGATTATTATCGCCCAGAGAATCAAAGAAATTGGTATCTCTTTTAAAGATAATATTGACGTTTTTGATTATTTGAGGTCTCTGGCGGTCAGGAAGACCAACAAAACCACAGCTATATCTGCCGCCAAGGAAATTAAGAAATATTCTATCAGAAGGGCCATCCATGAATCTGCTCTTGAAGTAGCGGACAAGATGAAGAAGATCGCCCCAGATTCTTCTTATCAAAAAATTGTTGAAGAGGCTGATACTACATTTAATAAAATTATAAATATTTATGAGAACAATGAAGAAAAGCCGGTTAACATCTTCGAAGAAATGGAAGCCGTCATTGAAGAACGCGGCAACAATCCTATTACTGAATTTGGTTTCATGGGTCCATTTCCAACTGTTAATAAGATTTATGGATCTCTTCTTCGTCCCGGTAACATTACTGTTGTCGTGGCACGTTCGGGTGTAGGTAAAACTCTATTGGCGCTAAACTATACAACCAAAGTATCAGCGCAGCATGATGTTCCTGTTTTGCACTTCGATAACGGAGAGATGAGTAAGGAAGAAGTTATCATGCGCCAATGTGCCGCTCTAAGCCATGTCCCAATGCATTTACTAGAAACTGGACTTTGGCGTAAGGCTGGCGAAGATGTAGTTCAAAGAGTTCGTTCTACTTGGGATAAGATTAAGAAGCTTAAATTTTATTATTATAATGTTGGCGGCATGACTACCGACCAAATGATTAATAATTTGAAGCGTTTTTATTATTCCAAGGTTGGTCGCGGCAATCCTCTCATCTTTAGCTTTGATTATATCAAGCCCTCTGCTGATGCTGATGGTAATAAGCCAGAATGGCAAGTCATTGGCGATATGTTGAATAAATTTAAAAAGACCATTCAGCGCGATATCGTACAAGACCAAAAGCCTATGATTACAATGTTCACTTCGATTCAATCTAATCGTAGCGGCATTACTACAAACCGTAATTCTGACGCGATCAATGACGATGAGGGGATTGTGTCGATGTCTGATCGAATCACTCATTATTGCTCTCATATGGCTATTCTGCGACCCAAGACAGCCGACGAAAGACAAGAAGAGGGGCCAAACTTTGGTTCTCATAAACTCATCTTTGTCAAAAACCGCTTTCTTGGATCTGATGTTGCTGGTGCCGTTGAATTGGTTAGAATGCCAGATGGCACGCTTAAGAAGAATTTTATTAACCTTCAGTTTGAGAATTTTGACATTAAAGAGCGCGGCGATCTTCGCGATATCGTAAATCAGGCGGATACTAACGCCACAACCCTACAAAATTCTGGTGAAGACGATAATGTCCCAAGTTTCAATTGATCCAGTTGTTCTCAAAAGCTCTCTTGAGTCTTTAGGTTATCAGCTTAAAGACTACGGTAGCTATTGGAGGACTACAGCCTTGTATCGTGGTGGAGATAACTCTACCGCATTAAAAATATATAAGAATAGTGGAGTGTGGACTGATTTTGCGGCAGGGAGTTCAAAAAGTTATCCATTCCAAAGACTTGTTGAATTAACTTTAGACACAAAAGATTCTTATATCGTAAATAAGTATGTAAAATTTGACGCTCAAAATATTATCCATGTACAAAATAAAGAAAAAATTGAGATGGAAAAAATTTATCCAGAATCTATTTTAGAAAATCTTTTGCCTCATCTTGATTTTTATTTAAAGAAAAAGATTAGCAAAGATACGTTGGATTTTTATAAATGCGGTTATGCTACATCTGGCCAATTGTTCAGAAGAATAGTGTTTCCAATCTATAATCAATTTGGGCAAATTCACGGATTTTCTGGTCGAGCCGTTTTCTGGGAAAAAGATTCTGAATTTCCAAAATGGAAACATGTGGGCAAAAGAGCAGATTGGGTTTATCCAGCCAATTTAAAACGAAATAATGTTTACGAAGTCAAAGAAGAAATTGAAAAGCGGCGATCCGTTATCATTGTCGAAAGCGTTGGCGACAGTATGGCATTGTTCGAACATGGATATAAAAATAATGTAGTTACTTTTGGACTCGGCATTTCGTCCAAGCTTTCTTCTGCCCTTGTTGCGCTGGACCCTGATAAAATTATTATCGCTTCAAATAATGATTCTAATGGGGAGACTAATCACGGTCTCATCTCTGCTTGCAAAACATTTCTTCAGCTTTCTTCGATCTTTGATTATTCAAAGCTCCAAATTAAACTGCCACTTAAAAACGATTTCTTTGACATGCACCTTGCGACATTTGAAGGCGAAGACAATATTTTTGACGAATGGAATTCAAAGACAATAAACATGGAAGCTCAAATTAAGAAAATTCATGAGATTGCAGTTGCCAATAAATTTCCCGACAGTCTTATCAAAAGGGCTGAAAAAATTCTAAATGACACAGCCTGAGATTAAACATGTTGCGCTTTCTGCAAGCCGAATCAAGACACTAGAGAAGTGTAGTTGGTCGTATTGGTGCAATTACATTTTAAAGCTTCCCGAGAAGTCAAACGAAGGAGCGAGCAGAGGTAATGTTGTCCATCTTGTCCTTGAGTGTTTGGCGAAGAAAAAAAGAAAACCATATGTTGATTCTATTTTAGATGCTGGCGATATTTTTACAATTAAGTCTATTAAAAAGCTCTCGTTGAAGCACGCCAGAAAGCTTAAAGTTTCTGATCCAGACAATATTGAACTGATTAAAGAAATGACTTTGACTGCCCTAAAATATGACTTTTGGGGTGATGCAGAAAGGTTGCCTGTGCAGGATTTGCAAGAAAGAGACTTCGATATAACAGTAGATAAAAAAGATAAAAAATATAGGATTAAAGGATTTATTGACCGCCAATTTATTTACGATGACGGTACTTCGGTAGTAAGAGACTATAAAACTAGCAAAGCCGTATTTGCGGGCAAGGATGCAGAAGACAATATGCAGCATATGATTTATACTCTTGCATCTAAGAAGCTTGATCCAAAGCACAAAGCTTCAATGGAATTTTTATTTCTTAAATTTGATCTTAAAGACAAAACTAAGAATGGCGGTTTATTAAAAATGAAACCACCAACCAAAAGTGAGCTTAGTGAGTTTGAAAATCATTTAACCGAAGTTCAAAAAGTTATAGATAACTTTTCTGAACCCGATGCCTATTCTAATTTTGCAGCCGACAAACCGATGCCTTCAGATGGTTCATTTAGCGGCAAACTGGCCTGTGGCTTTGCAAAGCACAAAGGACAGTTAAAGAAAGACGGTAATCCAATGTGGCATTGCCCATACAAATTTGGATTTAATTACTATGCTTTGAGAGATAAAGATAATAAAATAATTAAAACTTTCTTGGAAGAAGACATGGGCGAGGCATTTAAAATTGCCAAGCAAGATGAGAAGGTTACGAAAGAAAACTATCTTGGATGCCCAAAGCACTTGACATCCTAGACGGACCTGCTAGGATAGTGGTATGATCCCACTATTCAAGTCGCACTTCTCATTTGGGAGAAGCATACTCACGCTGAACGAAGCAGAGAAGCAAAAGCAAGATGGTCCCGATAGCATTATTTCGATTGCGCTTGAAAACAGCCTCAAAGAGATCTATTTGGTAGAAGATTCTTTGACTGGCTTTTTGACTGCTTTTAAAAATTGTCAAAAACATAATATCCAATTAAAGTTTGGACTACGGATTCAAGTTTGCAATAGTTATGAGTCAGCCGATTCATCCACTCATAGACTAATTTTATTTGCTTTAAATGATTCTGGATTTAAAGATATCAATAAAATTTATACTTTTGCAAATACAGAAAAAGAATCAGTTATTTCTAACGATGATCTAGTTCAACGCTTGACAGATAATATTTTAATTGCCGTACCGTTTTATGATTCTTACATCTGGAAGAATAAATATACATTTTCAAATTGTATGCCAGACTTTTTAGATAATGAAGATGTGATTTACTTTACGGAAGATAATAAACTTCCATTTGATAAGATTACTGGCGAATTTCTTAAATCAAGATTTAAAGAAAAAGTTGTAGAGGCTAAATCAATCTATTACAAAAATCGCGAAGACTTTCCAGCTTGGGTTACATATAAAATAGCTTGTAACAGAAATATGGGCAAGAATCAAAGCTTATCTGCGCCAGAACTTGGTGGCTGTGGTAGTAAAGAATTTTGCTTCCAATCTTGGAAGGAGTCGTCATGAACAATCTTTTAAAACAAAAAATTAATCAAAAGTTCGTGGTATTTGATACCGAAACGGAGGGTTTGTCTTTGACTGATTCTCGCCCTTGGCAATTATCTTGGATAGTATGTAAAGGTGAAGATATCTTAGAAGAGCATGACGAATTCGTATTCTACGACGATCTTAACGTGTCTGAAGACGCGGCTAGGATAACAGGCTTCAATAAAGAAAAATATATCTCCAGAGCAAAGCCGCCAATTGAGGTATGGAAGAAATTTGCTAGTTATCTTTATGATGATAATAACATTCTTGTTGGGCAGAATGTACTCGGTTATGATATTTATATTTTAAATACAATGATGCGTGGCATAAGCATCCAAAACGATTGGAGTTTTATCAACAGGATGCTTGACACCAAAGCTTTAGCTACGGCACTATTCAAGGACATAAAGCCGTCTGGAGATCTACTCTCATGGCAAATGAAACTCATGAATCATAGAGAGAAAGGTCTAAAAACAAGTCAGGGGTTTTTGCTCAAGCAATTTGGAATTGATCATGATCCCTCAAAGCTACACGATGCTTTGTACGATATCCAAATGAACTACAAAATTTTCCGTAAGTTAATTATGCAGGTTGACGTATGAATAATTTATTAAACTCTTTTCAAAAATACGAACATCCTGTTCCTCCTGGAGTTCGCCTTCCAGAGATTAAAATTGATGCTAGATATTATGAACAGCTTGGCATCGATCCCTCAGTTTCAAACGTCGAGTTTTTGCGCCAACTTTGTTTGAAGGCGGTCAGAACAAAAGGCATAGACAAATTATCTAACAAAAAAGACTATTATGAACGAGCAAAATATGAACTGGCAATCTTTGAAGAACTTGGTTTCGTTGATTACGTTCTGCTTAACTGGGACATTCTTAATTATGCTCATGAGCATAATATTCCTACTGGTTACGGGCGTGGTTCTGCGGCTGGCTCTTTGGTTCTTTTTCTAATTGGTGTCACCAATGTAGATCCAATTAAAAACGGATTGTTCTTTGAGCGATTCGTTTCAAAGAGTCGCGCCAAAAAAATTGTTGTAGATGGCATAACCTACCTTGACGGATCGTTGATGCCTGACGTTGATAATGACATTGAATTCTCAAAGCGTCAGGACGTTATTAATTATATTAAAACGAAGTACGCCGGTAAGACTTGTAAGATTCTTACCATGAATACTCTTACTGGTAAACTGTGTATTAAAGAGTGCGGTAAGATTGTGGGAGAGATGTCGGAGGACGAAGTTAATGCTGTCAGCGATATTATCCCTAAGCAATTCGGCAAGGTGTTTGCTTTGAAAGACGCTTACGAAGAGAGCGAGCAGTTCAAAGCTTTTTGCGACAAGAATCCAAAGATTTATAAGATAGCCAAGAAGATTGAGGGACTGAATAAGAATACTGGAGTTCATCCATCTGGTATTTCTATTTCATATTATAACAATGAAGATATTATGCCATTGCAAAAGACAGGCGATGGCGAGATCGTTTCTGCCTACGATATGAACAACGTGTCAGAAATTACCGTTAAGTTCGATATCCTTGGGCTGAGAACTTTGACTGTTGTTTATGATACCTGCCAAAGACTTGGCTTAGATTTCAAGAATCTTGATTTCGATAACTCGTCTACATATAAATTCTTACAAGACCTATCTAATCCCAAGGGCCTATTCCAAATCGAAGCCAACACAAATTTTCATGTTTGCAAAAAGGTGAAGCCAAGAAACATGCTTGAACTAGCGTGCGTTCTTTCGCTTGCTCGTCCCGGTGCTTTAGACTTCCTAGATCAATACGCAAGATATGTTGCCACTGGTCAATTCCAATCGGTACATCCTTTCTTTGATGACATTCTTGGCGTTACTGGAGGCATTCCAATCTTCCAAGAACAATTGATGAAGATGATCGTTAAGGTTGGATTTACTCTTGATGAAGCTGAGACTGTACGTCGTATTGTTGGCAAAAAGAAAGTCAGCGAGATGCCAGCTTGGCAGCAGAAAATCAGAGAAAAAGTCGCTTCTAATAACCTAGAAGCAGCAGTTGCTGATGTTCTATGGAAAGTTGCAGAAGATAGTGCGAATTATTCTTTCAATGCATCTCACGCCGTTTCTTATGCTACTCTTTCTGCTTTAACTACTTATCTTAAATTTAATCATCCAAAAGAATTCTTTTTGGCTTTACTAAGATCTTCAAAGCATGAGCCAAATCCGCATGAAGAAATTGAAGCAATCTCACAAGAGCTTTCATTCTTTAACATCAGGCTTTTGCCGCCAGATCTTTCCAAGTCAAAAGCTGATTTTGAAATCGAAGGCGACAATATCCGATTTGGCTTAAATGCCATTAAAGGAGTATCTGATAAAGTACTAACTCATTTGCTTGAGTTTAGACAAGAAGAATTTGCAAACAAGATCGATTGCTTTGATGGAGCTAAAGAAGCTGGTGTGAATATTGGCGTTTTATCATCTTTGATTCAAGCAGGTACTCTTTCTAGCTTCAGCGAAAAGCGCTGCCGTCTTGTACTTGAAGCTCAGACGTACAATGTTTTAACAGATAGAGAAAAGCGTAACGTTAAACTTGTTGCTCCCAAATATGACCATGATGTACTAAATACTATTGCTGATTTGGTTAAAAATAAATCTGTTGGAGATGATGGTAAGCCGTTTATGAAAGAAAGCCGTTTTGAAACATTTAAAAATAAGTACGAACCTTATAAGAAGATCTATGATATGAATAAAAAATATGAGAAGTTCGCTAACTGGTTTTTTGAAAAACGTCTTCTCGGATATAGCTATACCCACAAATTAAAAGAAGTTTTTAATGATGGAGAAGACAGGCTTCACAATACTTATGAGGTTTCTCAGGTTGATTTGCGCCAAAACGTAAAGATGGTTGGTATAGTTAAAGAGGCTCGTAAAAAGGTCAGCCGCGCTGGTCGTCCATATTTATTAGTTAAAATTTCTGATGAGTATGGTCAAATGACTTGCCGTTTAACTGATGGAGGCAGGGACGATAAGTTTACCCAATATTACGAGGGTGGAGGCAAGACTCCTAAAGAAGACGATATCGTTGTCCTCTATGGCTCAAAGGCCGATGATTCAATCTTTCTAAATGGCTTGACAATCCTCACAGAAAAGATATACACAAAGTTATCTCAGATCGAAAGTTAAGTGTAAAATGAATACAGTGCAAGACGTAAACTTTACTCCAAAAGTAAAACGAGCTTTAGACGTTGCTAGAGAGCGTTGTGCAGAAAATAATTTTCCAGAAATTACTGACGATTTTCTGCTGCATTCAGTTTTGTTTTCCGATTCAATGATTGTTAATCTTGTATTTCAATCATTATCTATTGAGGTTAAGGATGTTATCCTTGCTCTTTCTAAAATATTACCGTCTGGCAAGAAAAAGATTTCTGGAAAAAATATTCCTTATAGCGCAAGCGCTACATTAATTATAAATGAATCTTATAAGATATCTAGCTCGTTTAAGCAAAACTATACAGGAGTAGAGCATTTATTTTTATCAATTTTACGTCATTCATCTAGCGTCAAAAAGTTCTTTAAAAATAACGGAGTTGACGTTGCATTCTTGGCGGATAAGGTAGAAAAAGAATGCAAGATGCTATCTAATCCGGTCAAAAGACCAATAAATCAAAAGAATCAAGGTCAATCCGACAATCAGACCTCGGCATATTATACTGATTTTAATGAACTTGCTATGCAAGGAGATTTTGAGAATATCTTCTTTAGGGAAAAAGAAGTAGCTCAAATTTCAGAAATTCTTTGCAGAAAGCAAAAAAGAAATGTCATTCTCATAGGTGAACCCGGTGTCGGCAAAAGTGCTGTTGTTGGTTTGCTCGCTAATAATATTGTATCTTGTAATTGTACAGAATTTTTGCTTAATAAAAAAATCATCAGTCTTAATTTATCTGCTTTAATTGCTGGTACAAAATTACGCGGAGAGTTTGAAGAACGTTTAGTAAAGGTCATGAACGAGTTGAAGAACATGAAAAACACTATCGTGTTTGTTGATGAAATTCATAATGTCATAGGTATGGGCAACGATGCTGGATCAATGGACGCAGCTAATATTTTAAAGCCCTATCTTACTTCCGAAGATATGTCTTTTATCGCAGCGACTACTCAAAAAGAGTATGAGAATATCTTTGTAAAAGACGGGGCGATGAATCGTAGATTTGAATCAGTTTTCATAAAAGAACCGAGCAAAGAAGAAACATTTAAAATTCTAAAGTCCTTAAAAGGATTTTACGAAAAGTTTCACATGGTTCAGTATTCCGATGCGGTCATCAATGAAGTTATTTCTTTGTGCGACAAGTACATGCCGTCGAAAAGATTTCCAGATAAGGCGATTGATTTAATGGATCAAGTTGGCGCTAAAGTTAAAATTCGCTGCTTCTCTCGTCCAAATGATATCAAAAACACAGAAAGGCTAATTATTCAATTTGAGAAATTTGCGCCAGATGATGTTAAAGAAAATCATTTGCCTAAAATAATTGAAGATTACGAATTGAAATACGATGAGTGGGTTGAGTCAGTAAAAGGTAAAGTGTTTAAAGTAAAAACCAAAGATGTTTATGCTGCTTTGTCAGATAAAATTGGTAAAATTATAGATGTAGAATCTAACAACGATGGAATAAAAAACATCTTGCCTAATTTAAAAAAGCATATCTTCGGCCAAGACGAAGCTTTAAAAAAGATTTCTGACTGTGTTTTACGCAGTTCTTTTGGGCTTTCTAAATCGAATAGACCGCTTGGGAATTTCATGTTTATTGGCCCAACTGGTTCCGGTAAAACTCATTTAGCTAGAACTTTAGCTAAACAAGCATTTGGCAACGAAGACAATCTTTGCGTTATAGATATGTCAGAGTTTATGGAGCCACATTCTGTTTCTAAATTAATAGGATCTCCTCCAGGTTATGTTGGTTACGGTTCAGCGAATGTTCTTTGGACTCATCTCGATAAACACCCGTCTTCAGTATTCTTGTTTGATGAAATAGAGAAGGCTCATCCAGACGTAATAAATATTCTTTTGCAGATCATGGATAGCGGACAAGTAACTGATTCCACTGGTAATAAATTAAACTTTAAAAATTCTATCATCATAATGACCGGCAATGTCGGATTTCAATTTGCCGACAATAAAAGAATTGGGTTTGGTGCGGTGTCCAACCCCGCTCCACAAAAAGACATCGTGATGGATAATCTTAAAAAGTTTTTCAAACCAGAATTCTTGGCTCGACTTAATGACATAATTATATTCGATCAACTTTCGGACGATTCTCTGAATAAGATAATTGATGTTGAACTTAATCAAATAAAAGAATCTTTAAAAAGCAAAGGGACTTCCGTTACCTTCTCTAAAGAAGTGTATGAATTTATTTTAAATCAAACGAGAAGTTCGCAAACAGGTGCCAGAAAGATTGTATTTTTTGTAGAAAACGAAATAAAGACTAAGATTGTTGATATTCTTTGTTCCAATAATTATAATTCAATAAAGGTATTCGTTGAAAATAACGAATTAAAATTAAATGGAAAAACAAAGAAATTACTTGCAGTCTGTAAAAAATGAAGTTGACATTCTTCCTATAGAAGAAGAGTTTTTGTCTTCTACAAAAAGAATTATAGAGAATAAAGTTGGGCATGAAATTCGTCTATGCAAGAAGTACGAAGTTCATCCTATTTACGATTGTTATTTAATCGCAGGTAATGATAGGCCATTTTTATTAAAAGTAAATTTATCTCCCGATACTCCCAATTCTTGGGATCTGCTTTCGAAAAATAACTACGATTTTCATCCTAAAATAATTTGTTCGTCAAATGATTCTGATGAATTTAAATTTCTTTGTTTTGAAGTGCCGAAAGGAATGTTTTTGTCGGATATATCTAATTATCCTTTAAATCGTAAGTTAAAGCTTCAAGATACTTTCTTGCGAGATTTAAAACGAATGCACTCTATTAAGACAAAAGAGGAAGATCAAACGATTAAAATATTTGATTCTTTTTTACCTAGAGAAGCAATGATGGTTGCAAAAAAGTATCCAGTAATTCAGCTTTTTTCTACGGCCAAGATGGTATTTAAAAAAATGTATAAGCCAGATCCACAAGATTGTGGATTGTGCCATTTTGATTTATGTCCAGAAAACATAATCTACACTGGCACTGATATTAAATTTATTAATTTTGAGTACTCCGCTAATGCAAATATATACTTAGATATTTTGCTAGCTAAAGAAACTTTGAATTGTTCAAATCAAACCTTTGAAGAAATTTGTCAGACCTTACCTAAGAATACATATGATAAATTATTGCTTAATAAAGATGTCTCAAATTTATTTAACTTTGCTTACTTCAATTCAAAAATCACTTCCGAATATATTACTTTTGGTTTGAGAAATCCACCTAAACTAAAATATTGGATTAACAAGTCAGAGTTTTTTTACAATAAAATTTTTGATAAACTTTTTGTCGAAAAACAGCTTGACAAATTAATCAGAGACTTCTATTATTTGTGGAAATCATAAATATGAATAACACTAATTCAAATCGCGCGCTCAACACGATTAGCCGTACAGCTGGTCGTTTTTTCGGTCTTGAGACCTCTCATGAGGTAATCAATGCTCGTCTTGTAAACTTTGGCTCTACAATGATCACGGTAGAGGATCGTAATGCTGGCCGCAATCGTCGATTCGCAAAGAATCAGGTTAAGGCCGTTACCTTTCAAGGCACAAGATACACAAGCTCCCGCTAACCTAAACCCCCGAGAAATCGGGGGTTTTTTATTATCTATGGTGTAAATATACATACAACCACAAGCGCCATGATATTAAACGAAAAAGAACTAGAAGAACATGTTGATGTTCTTAAAGCTAAGTCAGAAATAGAACTTAAAAAAATAGAAGCTCAATCTTCGGCTAAAGATGTAGCGTCCAAATTTATCGGCAAAGTAGCTATTCCTTGTATAGTTATATTGGTTATTGTTGGAGTTTTATCTAGCGCCTTCCTGCCAAAAGAATCACTTCCTGCTGTTATAGGATTAGTTTCTACCGCAGCAATGGCCCTTATAACAATGTTAGCTGGCATCACATCTTCTAAAGAAAAAGAAGAAAAACCAGAAATTTCTATTATCAATTCTTTAATTAAAAATCTAGAAGAGTCTAGAGAACCAATGAGCGTTACGGTTGATGGAGAAAAAGTAACCGTACAAAAAGGATCAACTTCAATATCAACTAAAAAATAATTATGCCATTACCAACACCTAAAAAAAATCAAGAAGAGGATGACTTTATTGCATCCTGTATGTCTTCAGATACTATGCTGAAGGAATATCCAAATCAAAAACAAAGAGCGGCGATTTGCTATTCTCAATTTAGCCGCAAAAAGAAGAAGAACGAAGGCTCTATGAACGAAACAAAATGGGATGAAAATGATGTTTCAAGAGTTATCATAGAGTAAGTATATTAAAAAACTTAAATTATTATTAGATATGACACAAGGAGACGACTGCATAGGTTCAATTTCCACGTTTGCTGGAAATTTCGCTCCACGCTATTACATGAACTGTGATGGTAGAGAGCTTCAAATCAGAGACAATCAAGCACTTTTTGCCATTCTTGGTACAATGTACGGAGGAGATGGCAGATCGACATTTAAAATTCCTGATCTTCGTCCCACCAAAGACGGGAGAAAAGTTGATTGGGCAGAGCTTGGCTTGCCAAGACAAATTATTTGCACTCAAGGAATGTGGCCAAGTAGAGATTAATCTAAGTAAAAGTACTTAGTTCGAAGCCCACGGTAAAACGTGGGCTTTTGTGTAAACGGATATATATGAAGAAATTATTATTCTCGGTCTTGTTTTTAATTGCATTCTCGTTTGGACTTAGCGCCCAGACTCCTCCGAATCCCGACGTATCTGAAACAGTATTCACAAATACCAGAGTAACACTAAGTGTAACTGCTGATGGAACTGCGCCGATTACTTATACTTGGTTCAAAAATAATGTTCAAGTTGCAACAGGCACATCGATAGTTTTTAATAGCATCCAAACAACAGACGCTGGAACTTATAAAGTTGTTGCATCTAACACAATTGGATCAAGCGACAGTAATAATGCTACTTTAGTTGTTATTGTTCCCGTAGCTCCTTCTAACGTTAAGATTATAATTACTAAGGGATAAAATGAAGCTGTTTTTAATAACAGCGGTAATGTTTGTAGCTTCAACCTGCTACTCTCAAATAACAAGCGTCAAAACAGTTTTTGTTGATAAAGAGTATGTATTATCTTTTAGAGATCAACAAACATTATTAAATGTAGTATCTAGAGCGAATAGTATTGCTAAGATAGTCGTTCCATATGAGATAAAAGAAATTTTTAAAAGTGGTGCCATTATTTATGGCAGCAGTTTAACTGATGGTACTATTTTAATAGATGCAAGACCTGGAGTTGTTATTTTAAATCCAGATAACGCTTTTAGAACTAAATCTATGGGGTCACAATGGACTCTTACGAAAGTTAAGAATAATTTTTGGCTTTTAGAAGGAGACCTGTATAGTGTAGAATTAGATGCTTATGTTGGCGATGATATTGTTATAAAAGCAAAAGTAGACCCATCTGCATCACCGCCGCTTACTTTTATTTGGTATAAAAATGGGATACCTCTTTTTGGAAAAACTCAAGCTAGTTTAAAAATAGAAAACGCCAAACTTTCTGACTCTGGTAATTATAAAGTTGATGTCTCAAATAGAAGCGGGTATTTGTCTAGTGAAGTTACGAGTCTAACGATTAGATAAAGTAAACTTAAAAGCGCACTTAAAGGTGCGCTTTTTTTGTCTATTTTTCTTTAATTCTATCGTGTTAAACTTATAATTTTAACTAACATGCGCCTTAACTTTTATAAACCAAATAAATCTAACACGGGAACGGCATTGTCATTCAATGTATCGTATAAAGACAAAGATCAAACCAAAGGAGAGGGACCAGATCTTTATGTCAGTTTTGTAAAACAAGCTGGCTGGAATGATGAAACCAAAAAAGGATCGTTTTCAGAAAATGCAAAAAACCCAGAAAAAACTGCTGCGCTGAAGTTGAATCAAGTAGAGGCTGCATCCATGATCCGCGCCGTTAGACAATCGGCTAAATTTTCTACTGTTCACGCTTATCAAGGGTCAACGACATCAATTATGTTTGGACCCTATCAAAAGAAGAATGGAGATAATGCTTTTTCTTTTTCAATCAAGAAGGGCGAGCAATCTTTTTTGATTGGCTTCGAACTTGGAGAAGCGGAGCTTGTTGCTCAATACATGGAGAATTATCTTCGTAAAAGTTTTGAAGTTTCAGAATGAAAAAAACTGTAGTTTTCCATAGCAATTATAGCAGGATGTTTACTGGATTTGGCAAAAATGCCAAAAACATTCTTCGCTATCTTTATAAAACGGGCAAATACAATATTGTTGAATTTTCAAATGCCAAATTAAAAGAAGAAGAGTGCTTGGAGTCTTTGCCTTGGAAAGCCTATGGAACACTACCAAAACAAGAAATTCTTAACTCAATTAATCAAGACCAAGGAAAAGTTAGGATTGCGGCTTATGGATTAATGGAGATAGATTCTTTAATTAGAGAAGTAAAACCAGATTTCTATATTGGAGTGGAGGATATTTGGGCGCTAACTCCATTAGTAGAAAAGAAATGGTGGAACAAGAATTGTATGATTTGGACTACTTTAGATTCTGTTCCTTTGTACGAAGAGGCTCTTAAAATCATACCTAAAGTAAATCACTATTATGCTTGGGCTTCATTTGCTTCTAGAGAAGTTGAAAGACTTGGTTACCCAAAAGGTTTAATCAAAACTTTAAGAGGCGCTACAGAGATAAATTCTTTTTTTAGACTTAAAGATGAGCAAAGAACACTTTTGAGAAAAGAATTTGGCCTGTCTGATGAGTTTATTATTGGATTTGTTTTTAGAAATCAACTTAGAAAAAGCGTTCCTAATTTATTGCAAGGATTCAAAATCTTTAAAGATAAAAACCCTAATGTCAAAGCAAAGCTGCTTCTGCATACTCATTGGTCAGAAGGATGGGATATTGTTAAATTAATTAAAGATAATGGTTTAAAAAACGAAGATATTCTCACCACATATTTTTGCAAAAAGTGCAAGCAATTTGAAGTTAAACCATTTGAGGGGCAGAAAATTAAATGTAGATTTTGTGGAGAGCTAGGTTCAGTAGAAACGACGAACATTAATAATGGAGTCAACGAAGCCCAGTTGAATGAAATCTATAATTTAATGGATGTTTACTGCCATCCATTTACAAGCGGAGGACAAGAGATACCTGTTACAGAAGCTAAAATGACCGAGCTTATTACTCTTGTTACAAATTATTCTTGTGGAGAAGATTTCTGCACCGATGAAAGCGGCGGTATGCCTTTAAACTGGAAGCCATACTTTGAACCTGGCACAAACTTTATTAAAGCTACTACTTTGCCAGAATCTATTGCGGACAAGTTGGAACGAGTATATAGAATGCCCAAAGAAAAAAGAAAAGAGATGGGGCAGCGTGCAAAAAAATTCGTTATTGATAATTTGTCTGTTGAAGTAATTGGCAAACAACTTGAAGCTATTATTGATAGCTCAGAACCTATTCAATGGAATTTTGAAGCTCCAGTTTTTGAAAAGAGAGACCCTAATTATACTCCAAGCAACGACCAATCCGATACAGAATGGATTATTGATTTATATAAAAATATTTTGAAGATGAGTGTTGATATCAGAGATGAAGGCGTCAAATCTTGGCTCGGAGCTTTAAGCGGCGGCAGAAAAAGAGAAGAAATTCTTGAGTACTTTAAGCACGTAGCTAGAAAAGAGAATGCAGAAAATAACAAGATAGAACTGGGCGATCTTTTAAACAAAGATGACGAAGGGAGAAGAATATTGTTTATGATGCCAGAAAGCGCTGGTGATGTTTTTATGTCTACTTCTTTACTGCCTTCGATTAAAAATTTGTACCCTAATTATAATATATATTTTTCAACTAAACCAGAGTACATTAATATTCTTGACGGTAATCCTCATATTCATAAAGTTTTGCTTTATAGCCCACAAATGGAAAATCTATTAACTATGGAAGGTCATGGAGAACATAAAGGCTATTTTGATATAGCGTTTTTCCCACATTTAGGAACGCAAAAAATGTTTGATTATCAACACAACGGAAAAGATTTAATACAATTAAATACTAGAAATTAACATGCATCTTCTTGATCGCTATGCCCTATCTTGTGGGGTAAAAATTGATAAGCCGTTTATTTTAGAGCAGTATTATCCAATGGTTCTAGACAAATACGTTGTATTTCAAACCAGCGGTAAAGGCAATTCAAGGCAATATGATTATTGGGATAAAGTATTTTCTTTTATTCGTGAATACTGTTCTGATTATAAAATTGTTCATGTTGGACTCCCTTCAGATCAAACTGTTGAAGGAGTTGACGAAGATCTTCGTGGAAAGACTTCTATACGTCAATTAGCCTACATAATCAAAAATTCTTCTTTGTATCTTGGCGTAGACAGTTTATCCACTCATTTAGCTGGGTTCTACAATAAAAAAATAGTTTCTTTATATTCGTATTGTTACGCTCAGAATTGCTATCCAATTTGGGGCGACAAAAAAAATAAGTCTATAATTGAAGTTGATTGGCAAAAATATGGCAAGCCATCTTTTTCTTTGATGGAGAAAAATAAAAAAATTAATACAATAAAGCCAGAAATTATTGCTAAAAATGTTTTAGATCAGCTTGGCGTAATAAATGATTTAAATAAAGTTAAAACGTTACATTTCGGCAAGCACTATCATGATTCAGTTATAGAAATCGTCCCAAATGAACCTCGGTTTCCGTCCTTTATTAAAAATAAACTTTGCAACATTAGAATGGATTTGCATTTTGATGAAAAAATATTAGAGATAATCTCAAAAATTTCTCATTTAAATATTATTACTGATAAAGAAATATCTATTCCATGCATCAATAAGATTAAAAATAAAATTCAAGCGATCACAATAGAAGCTAGCGAAAGAATTACTATTGAATATTTGGAGGAGCTAAAGTCTTTAGGAATTAAAATTTCTCTTTTTGCCAAAGATAATGAGAAATGGGGCGAATTAGCAGAAAGGTTTTTTGATTTCTCCTTAGAAAAGGAAATGGCTTTCGTTAAAGAAGATATTAAAAATATTGACGAAATAAATGAAGCGTGCCTCTTTTCCTCTGAAAAGGTTTTTATTTCTAATGGTAAAATTTATGCTTGTGAATTTTTCTGGAAAAAAGATCTACCAAAGCTTGACAAGTACTCAAAAATAGTCGATGATCCAGACTTCTGGAAAGAGTCTCCACACTTCTATTTTTTAAAAGATGAGCGAAAAAACACAAACTACCAAACCAACAGTTCGCGATGAACGCGGGCTTCTCAATGGAGTAAATTATATCTTTAATAAAGATGGCACCGTCAATTGGCGCGCAATGGTTAATCCCGCTCATCTTTATCCAAATAAGGATTGGTTCAATCGTAGGAACCAACCAGTTCCAGAATCAGCTACTGATCTGCGAGACGAGCAGCTTTTAATTAAGCTTGGAGGAATCAAAGAGGTTGCAAAGTTGCGTGGATATTCCCGAGTCCTTTTCCAATTTCCTAAGCTCGAAAGAGATTATGTAGTCGCATCTTGCACTATTGATTGGATCAGCAATTTCGAAACAAACGTTAATTCAATTGAAGATGATTGGAATTCTATCTCGTCTATGGATGTTGCAAATGCAACTTTTGAAAATACAGATGGCTTTGGTCAAAAGTTTCTTGAAACTATCGCTGCAAATCGCGCGTTTGTGCGTACCGTGAGAAACTATCTAGGCATTCATATTGTTGGAGAAGATGAAATTGCGAAAGGAAATGGAGCTAAAGCAGCATCTTCTTCAATAGACGGATCTGCCGACATTTCTCCGCAAGGGATTCTTTCCAAGAAGTTTACCGAAAATATCGGCGGTGGATTTAGCGATTTTAAATCTTGGTTACGAGAGCTTTGGAAGGCAGAGTCTTATCAAAATGAAGATGCTGCAAATTGGAAAACATGGTCAGATATTCCAGCTAAAGAAGCTCGCGCATTACTGAAGTTTATTAAGTAATGGTCAAAAGAATTATAAGTACTTTAGCCCTCAAGCCTATCCTTCAAAAAATGAAGGATAGCAAGGGGCTTAAAAAAATTCTTGATAAGCAAGGTCATGTAGCTGGTCGTTGGGATCTTGACCACTTAGAGAATCAGCTCATTCAGCTTTTATTAGTATTTAAAAATGATGCGGTAATAGTTTGTTACTTCGACAAAGATCAGCCTGTGTCTTTGTTTGCTGGAATTATATCGAAAGATTGGAGTTGCGGCAAAACAGGATTGAATGAGATTGTATGGGTTTCAACCCATCCAACTATGTTTGGAGGATTTAGAGTTCTACAAGAAGTTGAGAAAATTATTGTCGAAAAAAAGATTGACTTTTTGTCCATGAACTACATGTGTAATGGCGGAGATCCGAGACTTCAAGGGTTTTATATGGCTAACGGATTTCGCCTAGATACACTTTCTTTTGTAAAGAACTACGAATAATCGTTTGTCCAAACTTTTTAGTTTGGCAGTTCCTGTTTGATATGTAATATCTTTTACCCTATTTTACTTTTTATGAAAAAATTAATGACTGTTAAGAAGAGAAGCGGAGAAATTGAAAAGTTCGACGCCGATAAAATTAACAAAGTTTTAGAATGGGCTTGCACTGGAATTCACGATACCTCTTTTGAGGAAGTCGCGATGAATGCGAACCTTTCTTTCTTTGATGGAATATCCTCTAAAGATATCCACAACACATTAATTGAAGCTGCGGCTGGACTCATTTCCGAAGAAAAGCCTCAGTATCAGTATGTTGCTTCTCGTCTTTTAAATTACCAGTTGCGTAAAGAAGTTTGGGGAGGCAAGAATGCCCCAAAACTTATTGATTTCGTAAAAGATAATATTAAAAATAAAGTTTATGATCCCGCCATTCTTGAATGGTATGATGATCGTGAATTCCATAAGTTTGATGAATGCCTTCGTCATGATCGTGATTTTAATTTCACATACGCTGGTATTAAGCAGCTTTGCGAAAAGTATCTAGTTCAGAATAGAACTAATAAGAAGCTTTATGAAACCCCGCAATTTGCTTATATGCTCATTGCAATGACCTTATTTAAGGACTATAAGGGAGAGCGGACCAACTATATCAAGAAGGCTTATAATTATTTTAGCCAGCACAAAATTAATTTGCCCACTCCTATTATGGCTGGAGTGAGAACTACCCTCAAATCTTATGCGTCTTGCGCTTTGTTTAGTGTAGACGATTCTCTTGACTCTATCTTTGCGAATAATAGCGCCATTGGATTTGCTACCGCAAATCGTTACGGTATCGGTATTAACGCAAGTCGTCTCCGTGCAGTTAATGCACCTGTTAAGGGCGGCATGGTTAGCCATACTGGACCTGTTCCCTTTTTAAAGATGTTTGAATCTACCGTTAAGTCTTGTCATCAAAATGGTATTCGCGGTGGATCTGCAACAGTAAACATGGCTTGGTTCCATCATGATATTGAGGATATTCTTGTATTAAAAAATAATGCTGGCACAGACGACAACCGAGTTCGCAAACTCGACTATTGCATCGGATTTGATCGTACATTCTATGATCGTCTGGTCAAGAATGAAAGCATTACTTTATTTTCTTATCACGAAGTCCCAGAGCTTTGGAATAGCTTTGGTATGCCAGAATTCAAGGAGCTTTATGAAGCGGCAGAAAAGAACAAGAGCCTTAAATTTAAAAAGACAATTAATGCGCGTGATCTTTTCTTTTTGTTCTCTAAAGAGCGTGTAGAAACTGGTCGCATTTATTTGATGAACGTTGATCATGCAAACTCGCATGGTTCTTGGAATGCCCAAGTTGATACCAGCAATCTTTGCCTTGAGGTCAATCATCCGCTCAAGCCTATCAAGGACTTGAATGATCCCAATGGAGAAATCGGCGTTTGCATCTTATCTGCCGTTAATCTTCTTGAGGTTGTAAAGGACGAGATGGAGCCTGTATGCGAAATTATTGTTCGTATGCTTGACGCTTTGATTGATCATCAAAACTATTTCGTTCCTGCTGCTGCAAATTTTGCAAAGAATCGCCGCAGTCTTGGGGTTGGCGTCACTAATCTTGCTGGCTATCTTGCTAATATTGGCGTCAAGTATACCGACAAGAATGCCGCCAACAAAGCCGCCGCTATCATGGAGCTTGTGAGTTATAATCTCATCAAGGCTTCAGTTAAGATGGCTCAAGAAAAGGGTCCATGCGCCTTGTTTTCTGAAACAAAGTTCTCAAAAGCTATTCTGCCAATCGATACTTATTGCAAGAATATTGATGAATTTGTCACTGAGAAACTGCACTGTGATTGGGAAGAGCTTAGAAAGCAAATTAAAACTCACGGTATGCGTCACAGTACCTTGACTGCCTTGATGCCTGTTGAGTCTAGCTCTGTTATTCAATCATCGACTAACGGGATTGAACCTCCTCGTTCTTTGATTTCTTATAAGCGTTCAAAGGCTGGAGTTATCCCAGTTGTGGTCCCCCATATCAAAAATAACAAGGATAATTATACCCTCGCGTTTGAAATGCCCAATAATCAGGGGTATTTGAAGGTAGTCGCTGCTCTTCAAAAATTTGTTGACATGAGTATTTCAACTAATCTTTATTATAACGCCACTCGTTATCAAAATAAAATTCCAAGCCAAGGAGAACTTGTTGGAGACTTAATGCTGGCTTATAAGTACGGAATTAAAAATCTTTACTACACAAATACGTTTGACGGCGACACTCAAACCGCTTTACATACAAAACAAGAAATTAAACAAGAAACAAAAACCGAAGAACCGCAAGACGACACCCAAGGCTGCGCTGGTGGAGCTTGCACCTTATAAAAATGGACTATAAATTTCTCTCTAATGCCAGTGTTTCGCGAAAGCGAAAGTGGCTTATCAATAAAGGTTATGAATCAGCTAGAACGGCTGACGATAACTATATTAATCAACTTTTTGATCTTTACAAACCAGTATGGCTTTTAGAGGCGGAAAAACAAAAAAAGAAATTAAAAGCCCCTACAACTAAAGAATGGAAAATGTGGCAAGGAACTAATAGACCTCACCACTCAGGAGGACGAAAAGATCGCAGTAGAAACTACATGTAATAATATGAAAACTGTACTCAACACTGTAAACGTGGACTCACTTAAACAACCGCTCTTCCTTGGCGAAGATTTGGCGATCCAAAGATATGATCGTTTAAAGTATCCCAAGTTCTATGATCTCTACGATCAGCAGATTAATTTCTTCTGGAGACCACAGGAAGTTAATCTTACTAAGGATGCAGCTGATTATAAGAATCTATCTCCAGAAGAGAAGTTTGTTTTTGATAGTAATCTTCGCTTCCAAACTATGACAGATTCAATGCTATCCCGTAGCATTAACTCTCTTTCTGATTACGTCAGTAATCCAGAACTTGAGATCTGCATGAATGTTTGGTCATTCTTTGAAACTATTCATAGCAATAGTTATACATATATCTTGCAGAACGTCCATCCTGATGCTACAAAGTTCTTCGACTCTATTTTAGATGACAAGGAGATCGTCAAGAGGGCGCAGTTTATTTCCAATAAGTACGACGCTTTGCTTAATACCAAGAGCAATGACCCAAGGCAGCAAATCTTCGATGCACTCCTTTCAACTCAGATCACCGAAGGGGTAACTTTTTATGTTTCATTCGCTTGCTCGTTTTACTTTGGATATCGCGGAAAGATGGAAGGAAACGCTAAAATTATTAATTTAATTTCGCGTGACGAAAACCTTCACGTTGCAATCACTCAGAACATCATGAAGATTCTCCGTGATCAGCCAAAGGAAGGCTTCCAAGATATCTTTAAGAAGAATGAAGATCGTATCTACGAGGCTTATCGTATGGCCGTGGATGCAGAAAAAGACTGGGCCGATTACCTTTTCTCAAAGGGTAGTTTAATTGGTCTCACCGCTGATTCGCTCAAGCATTATGTTGAGTGGCTTGCTGATAATCGTCTTACTTCTATGGGATACAAGAAGCTATACAACGCAAAGGGCAATCCTATTGCTGGATGGTTAGATAGCTTCTATGATAGCAAGAAGATTCAAGTCGCCCCACAGGAGACTGAGATTTCTTCTTACGTTAAAGGCGTGGATAGCAAGATCGACGAATCAGTGTTTGATATTAAATTCTAATTACTCAAGCGATAGAACGGAGCCTCTGTCGTCTCTCCATTCAACATCATCTCTAATAATCTCGGCTCGTTCATTGGGCCTGATTATAGAGATTTGATTTCCATTGCTGTCTTCAACGTATAAGTTATGTTCAAGACTTCTATTAACCAGAATGATTGAGCTTCCTTCTTGTATATCGGTGGGCAATACAAGCGAAGAATCTGTTCTTGGTGTTACAAGATTAGTTGAATTTATTTGATTTTCTGGAACAACGTAGGGAATTTCTACTCTTTTAACTTTACCAATTGTAGTTCCACCTCCAGACACAGTTTCTCCGTTATATATAAATTCAGAATTTAAAGTAGCCGAATCTGCTCCAATTGTGACCCAGTTTATTTCTGGATTGCCTAATTGCTCTATTCTGTATTTATAGTTTTTAACTAGAGTATTACCAGGAATACTGATAAGTTCGTTTTCATTTCTACCTCCGTCTAAGTTATATCTATTTGCAATTGGAGATGTAACTTCTGTTGGCTCTCTTTCTAAATATCCGCTTACAACTTTAGAAGTAAAACCTGCTCCATAGTCGTCCCAAGGTCTGAATCTAAAGTATAACCATTGTCCCGTAGGCAATCTTTCTCCAAGAGTAATCACATTCAAATAACTTCTTGTTTCTGTTAAAGAAACCGCCCCAAAGAGATTAGTATGATTAACTAAATCAGGTTTAAATACTCTTTTTACGGTCGCACTTGATCCAGCTATTGTTTCTCCATTGTATTCCAATTCGCTTCCTAATATTGGAGTATTTGAATCATGACCTATAGTTCTCCAATTCACGCTGCTGCCTAAAGTAACGATTTCGTACCAATTACCTTCTTCCATTTCGGTATGATTTATAATATCAGTATAGCCAACTCCAGTATATACATCAACACTGAAAACATCTTTATTTGAAGTGGCGTTAAAGCAATTAAATATTATCTTACCCTTTGAAACGTCTTCTGGTAATACTGTGAATGCAATGCCAGAAAATCCTGTTTTATTTGGCTGGGTTGCTGGATTTATATCGTGAAGGTTACAAATACCTAGCGGATTTCCTTCCTTTGTTGGAATTTCTCTTCCTTCACTTTGACCGAAGGAAGAATAGTGATCCGCACCCCATTGTGATACAGAAATTGATTTATCAACATATTTTTCATAATGATCTTTTAAATCATCATAAGCATAAACATATTTTTCATAATCAGGCTCGCCTGTTCCTTTAAAATTAATTGAAACCGCCGCTCTAGTACCTACCGCTAATCCAGTGCCATTGTAGAATGTAGCGGTTGAAAATGCCCCAGAGATATCTCTGAATGTTAATGGAACATCTTCGCTTTCGCTTCTAATTAAATTACCGTCAGCATCTCTTACCCCAGAACCAGAAATTGTTGTTATAGCCCCAATTGTACTTGCTACGTCAGGACTCCAAACAGCCAATCCAGTAAATCCTCTATTTCCATAATATCCAGATAGAATATAATATGGAGAGTTTTGATAAGAGTCTATGACTTGTATTTTAGAATAACCAGGGTATTGATTTACTGCTTGGAAGGTGCCTGTTTTAGACAAATTAGTGTTGTCAGTAACAATAACTCTTAATCCTATTTCTCTTGAGTACTCTACAAAATCTGGAGTAGTCGAGCTATCAAACATTGCAGCATTATCGGCTTGTGTTATTCTATAAGATAGCCCTTGATAATTCTTCTCTTCTTTTAAGACTTGACCAGCAGAATCTAAAACCTGTACTGTTACTTTTTGAGGCAAATCAACAAATGGATTTTCGTAGATCTGCTCTTTAGTTGTCATTTTGCCGCCCGTTGGATCAATGTATTTCCATCTAAAAACTAAATCTTTTGAAGTCCAGTTCCCTCTACCATTTCCAGTATAAGTGCCACCAGCATAACCAATCGAATATTTTACAGAGTCTTGATCTGCTGTATCAATTGTAAATCCACTTGGAATTGTAGAAGTTAATGCGTTAGTTCCGTTAATCTTTAAATTACCAGAAGGCAGCATAACAATTCCAGTTTCTACCGGATCTGTGCAAAGTAATTTGTATGTTGTGCCTTGCGAATATATTTTAAAATCATATTGGCCCCAAATATCATTACCGTCTGAACCTGTTATTGGAATGGTTAATGTATGCGTTCCAGAAGGAATGGTATAGCTTTCTACAATCGCGTCTGTTTCATTTGTTATTGTTGAATAATCTGGCCTGCTAACATAAACTTTATAGCCGGTAATTGGACTGTTTGTTCCAGACCATATCACTTGAATACCAGTATATTTTGTTGCTCCAGATATACCACTTATGCTTTGTATTCCAGATGGTGGATTAGGCTTTATAACCACATCGTATGGCCCTTGAACGTAATAACTTGGAGAGGTATCTAAAATATCTTTTTCAATATAATCATCTTTATTGTTTAAATACTCTATGCCAACAATAGCGTACTGGTTAGCCTCTTCTTCTTTATTCGCAATAGTTTTATAAAGTTTTGGTTCAACTCCAGATCCGCTTAAAACATACAGAGAACCTTCGTTTATTAAATCTAAATTTTGAGGATTTGTGTCTACAGTTAAACTATAAACGCCTTTGGGGTATCCAGTGCCGTAAACTAAACCACTATATCCAATTCCGTTAGACTCTGGTAATAATCTTAAATCCGATTGTCCTAAAGTTCCAGTGCCAACGTAAACTTCTAATCCGAGGGCAGTAAATGCGCCAGATACGAGACTAGATGTTAAAGGTGTTGTTAAAGGAATTTTACCTGTACCATAAAAATCTTTTGGCAAGCCAACTGAATAATATCCTTCCTCATTTCCTCTAGTCCATTTTGATGCAGATGAGCTGTTGCCTCCCACTAATCTGCTTGAAAAAGTTACTGTTACATTATTAGCCGTAGCAGTTGGATCTTTATCGATATGAAAAGTAATGCTACTTGGATCGTCGGTTATGCTATTTATTCTTGAATTTGCTGGAATTCCAGCACCAGCTACATACATGCCAACAGCAACGCCACCAAGCTCAGAGATATGTTGAGTTGTTAATCCGATATTTTTATTTCCAGCTTCAATATCACATTGCCTTGTAAATGAATTTAAATAATCTTCGCTGAAATATTCAGAAGATTTATGAGATCTTGTGCAGATATATGTATCGGAATAATGTTTTACAATATTTCCAACAGAATAATCTCTGCCAGATTTCCAATCTTCATAAATAGATTCTGCTCTGCTTCCGAAATCAGCTTGAACAAAAGTATAATATGGACGTAACTTAGAATAAGCCAACAAATCTCTATAATTAAATTTTATACCAGGATAATCTAAACCTCTTTTGCTACCAGCTTCAAGTAAACGATAACCTTCTTTAATTAGCGCGACACAATATAAGCAATTATCTTTGCTAGTATTTGTATCTAATCCCAATTTGAATACTTCTGTTGCTGCGTATCCGGTTGACCATATTGCATTTGGAGTTGTAGAATCTAGTGTTCCACTTGGCCACACAGCAATAACAACATCTCCAGTACTTGCGTTAGTATAAACAGGGTTAGACCATATGCTATTAATATTGCCTAATAAGTTAGACGCCTCATAAGCGCCTCCACTATTGTATCTATAAATAACAGCTGAGTTATAAGACTCTAATCTTCCTTCAGATGCGACAGTCCAAGCAAAATCTCCACTGTCTGAATTAATATTATTAAAACCAGTTATAATTCCTTCCCAACTTGGGGTTGAGGCAGATATTAATAATCCAGTCCCAGCGTCTCCAGAAAAATCAATATCTATTTCAAGATTAGAAAGCACTCCAGAAATGCCAGAGAAAGTCAAAGTATCCCACCTTGGATTTCCATTTACAACGGTATGCGGAGGAAAGTTATAAACTACACCAGTTAATGTTGTTATACCCGTGTACGTTGAAGAAGCTCCTGTAGTTCTATTTTCAAGCGCATAAACATCAAATATACCTGATTTTAATAAGAAATCTCCAGTTAAAGTTAAAGTGGCCCCATATGTGTCGTCTGTGACCGTATGAATATTAAACTTTCTAGTTTGTTTTTGTCTTCTGGCTCTAATTTGTTCAAGAGTTCCGGTAAATCCACCGTCACTTCCAGTTAAAGAATTTAAATCGGAGAGAGAAAAATTACCAGATGGCACATGGATGTAAACTCCAGAGTCTAAACCAGTGTTGAACTCACCATCAATTTTAATTGTTTTAGCTGTTTCATTGACTTCTAATATTCTACCAAATGATCTGCCAACGTTTCTTATTTCATCGCTGATACCAAATACATCGCCAGGTTGTAAATACGCGCCTTCTAATCCAGCAGTGAAGGTAACTGTATCTGTCTCGTATATAGAGCTTGTTAATGCATATCTTCCTATTCTTCTAGCTTCTGATCGTGAAGTGCATCCAGCCGCATTTATTTTATAAGGATTCAAACCATAATTTAAAATTCCGTCAACGTCTTCGACAAATTCGACTTTAGTTTTATAATTATCAAATTTGTCATTATAAGTTACCTCTACACTAGTATATCTTTTATTCTTTGCGGTTTCAGAATAGCTAAATAAACCATCTTTAACGTTAGTATTTGCAAAATAAACCAATGGCTCTTTTTTCTTGTCAGCGAAGAAAGAAAAGCCTTCTGTATTCCAATAGATAATTCCTTTAAATATTGCTGCGATATCTTTTAATACATTATAGGCTTCATCTTTATTATAGAAAATAATATTACATGTATATCTTGGCTCAAGACCTCCTTTACCATCAGGCACGCCTCTAAATCTGCCATCATCATCTACAGCGTCACAGTATCTACCAATATCATACAAAGTCCATTTATCAACAGAAGAGGAATCAATATAATTGCCCAAACCATAATTAAAGTCTGTAATTATATCATACAAAATCCATGCGGGATTATCTGTCCAAGCAATTTTAAAAGTACCGTCCCAATCTCCGTAATAAATTTTATTACTGTCGTAAAAGTTTGTATTGCAAAACTGTTGTAGTTTTGAATCAGAATCGTAAAGTAAATTAAATTTTGCACCACCAGTGTCTTCTGCGAGTTCTCTGAGAGTTCTTGTCCCAGAACGATCAGGGTCTGTATTTAAATAATACAATTGAATTCCAGCTTCTCTTGCCCTGTTCAAGAGAATTTGATAAGTTTCGGAACTCATCGTTTCTGGAGTTGATCCAGAAAAATAAACGACTTTTCTTACTGTATTTTTCCAAAGATTTTGAAGAACGGTTTCTTCTGACAGCTTGCCTACTTCATCAGTTATACTGAATTGACTTTTTCTTAAAAAGAAATTGGCAATATTAGTTTCGGAAGGATTTGTTGCTGGACTTAATTGGGCTGTGCTTAGAGCAGTGTCTAATTGTTTAAATAAATTTGTTTGATTTGCTCCAGCAGAATCTGGAGTTTCCATTTCTGCAAACGAGGCCGTATTATAATATGTAAATCCAACTATAGTTTCATTGGTTGCTTGATTTACGACCGTATTAGTTCCCGATGCAGCCGTTTGCCATATAGAAAATCTTATATTAGTATATCCAGCAACTAATTTGAAGATCATTTCTTGCAAATTTCTTCTTATCAAAGCTTTAGTTTGAGCATTCATGTTTTGATCAACCATGAATATAACGTCAAGACTATTTGGGTTTGCTGGATAATCTGGATTGGCAAAGACATATCTTCTGTCTAAACCATCTCCACCAATAGGAAAATAATTAGAAGGCACTTTTACCTTCTTCATTTTCACATCAAACTCTCTATTTGGCATGTTACCAAATGTTCTTGAATCAAATTTCATACCAACGTGAGCTACATATGGATATGAAAAGTTTCTATCTATTACTTCGTAAATACCATCTAATACGACCTCTTTTTTTACTAAAGGAGAAATTGTTTCAGCAGTTCTTTTTTCTACTATAACATACCTGTCTCTGCCATTTTCAGAAGGCAATAATTCAATTTCATTTGAATTGCGTAAAGTTGCCTGAGAAACCACATTGGTATCAACACTGCTGCTTGTGCCTTCATCTGGATCTGTAGAGTTCGGTTCCATTTATATATAATAAAATTTATGCTGTTATTGTAAAGGTTCTTGTATAGTAAAGTGGATCAGTTGGATTTGAAGGCGTGCTGCTTGCAGAAAGTCTAACTGGCGCATTATCAGGAGAAGCGGCATCAATATAAACATAATGAGTGCCGATACTTAATTTCTCCATAATTTCACTTGAAATTGTAAAAGAAAATACTCCATTGTCTCCTATTTCAGAAGCTAAAACTCTTTGCTGATATCCAATTAAATTTCTATTTTCATTTGTTATTCCAACATCTATTTGAGCTACTATACTAGTAGCTGCTTTTGTATAAGACGTAGTACCATCTGTTAATATATAAGTTGCCGTGCCAGACAAAGTAATAGTTTGACTTCTCGTATAACTTGTAGGACTAATAACATCAAATACCGCAGTTGCTCCATCCCCCACAACACCAGGAGAAAATATAATTCTATTTGTTGCTGTAGGAACGTAAGGCTCAAAAGACTTTTTTCTTAAATTATAAATAACAGGTAAAACCGCAGAAGGGTTTCTTGGGTTTATCTTTGAGGCCAAAAGCTCTTGATATGTTTTTTCTAATGGCATTATAAATTTATAATTATGGTTGATTTATAGGCACCGAGGGTTGAGCGGCTTCTATTTGACCTGCGGTTAAACCAGGTAGTCTAGGTGATGCACCCCCAGAACTTGGAGTTGCGCTTGTAGTTGTGGTCGCTCCTCCGCTTGAAGTCACTGCTCCAGAACCTATTCTAGTTGATTGCGAAACTGGTTCACCTAACATGTAAGCGTAAGGAGAAGTTACTGTTCCAGTAATAGGATATTCTTTTGTTGTGACTTTTCTTGTACCTTCGATACCGTGTGTAACAGCGATAACAACTGTTGTTGGTTTTTGCATACCCAGATCGCCAGATTCACCAGGAGCAGAACCTTTATCAACTGTATCGCTGAGAGCTTCAATAATTAAACTGATTCTAATTTTTCTTACGTCTTTATTTTTTATATGATGAACAAATGTGAATGGATCTCTAACATCTGTTGGATAGCCAAGCGCCCAGTTTGTAAAACTTTTCCCATCTCTTACGTCATTAGATCCACCAACACTTTGATCACTTGGAACATTTACCGGCCCTAGTAATCTAAAACTAGCTGGTTTATAAATGAAAACATTACTAAAATTAGCCAATGGCTTTTGATTCTCTGTTCCCAAATTAATTTCCATAACAACATTTCGGAAATTATATTTACCATCATAATTCATAACTGGTACTTTATTCAAATAGACTCCCTTTAACATGTCTAAGCCATAAACTTTTTTGCCAAATTGATCAACCAAGCCATAAATCGGACCTTCGCAAAGTAAATCGACAATTTCTGCAATTGATATGGATTTTTTTAAATCTTGAGGTCTTGGAGGAGTAAGAGAAGGAACCTTATTATTTTGTTTCCCACTGCTGCTTCCTCTATAAAATCTGTATGGATTTAAAATTTTCATTATGCCGTTTGAACTGCTTGGCTTAATTCTGGAGTCGAAACTCCTCTAAATCTTGTAGGCGTTGATAAGAAATTAATATTCACTTTAACTGGAGCGGAATAATAGATATCTCTATTATTTACAGTAACCTTGCATCGATATCTAGCTTTATAAAATGAATATCCAGTTGTTCTTTGCCCTTTAACCAAAGGTCTTTCAGATATAAATCTAGCAATTCTATTTGATTCAGCTGATTTTTGTTCAGAATAAGTTATAAAATCTTCTACAACTTGTTGGAGAGAACTGCCAGAAATAGCTGTAGAATTTCTTTCAAAAACCGCTCCAACTTGAGCAATTGCCGATCCAATAGATGTCCAATTTGTAGTTCCAACAGTTTTTATTTTATATCTTTCTCCAGCTACAGTGGCACCTACAATTAAAGCCCTTTTGCCTATATCAGAAAACTTTTGAGTCTTTGGTGTCGTCAGGTCAGAAACGGAATGAAATAATTTTTCTTTTGGTACGAGTTGCCAATCTGAAAATACTCCATCTCTGTTAGTGTCATATCTATAATACAAACTAATTCCTTCGCTACCTCTTAAATCTTGCAGCCTTGCTAGTAAGCGATGATAGCCAGCAGTTAAATACAATGTTGTGGTAGAAGAATGAAGTCCAGAAATTTCAGCACTGCTTGGTTGACTGATCCAAGGCGGATTTGCAAATCCAGAAAACATTGCATGGCCGCTATAATATGCACTAGCCAAAGTAGAATCTATATATAAATCTGAAGCATCGTCAGAATCAAGTTTAAATTCATATGCGCCTACTGGCATTATTTTGCCATTTCCAGTTCCTTGCGTTTGGTTTTTATAAAATGTTGAGCCTATTCTTGGAGGTATAGCTGTTCCACCTAGTCCAGTAAATCCTAAACCACTCCATTGTCCCGTATCTCCAATTTTAATAATTTCGTACAATCCAGTGCCTGTTCCAACTTCAAAAACATCTTTTATGAAACTTTTGCCATCGCCGCCAACTGTCGGCACATAAAAATAACCAAGAAACTCCATCCCATAGTTATCAATATTTGCTGTAGTTCCATTTATTTTGCCTTCGTATACATTGTCTATTGCATCAACATAAGTATATTGATTTTTATCTTCGTAGGCTGGATAGTCAGAGAATAAAGTATCCATCTCTGCTGTAGTAGTGGGAGTTTCAACTCTAGTCCAAAATGTTGATTCTGCAACTGGCGCTCCACCAGCAATTTCTCCTGTTGTCGGTAAGTGGCCAGAAACACCATTGGCAGGTACGCATTTATACAAATACTCAAGATTTGGCGGTAAGATTTTTCTCCACCATGTTGAGTTTATGGTATTTCCAGCGCCAGTTGGCAATTGACCAGAAAATCCTGTACTAACTATTGCTTGAAAATATGTATCAGTTGCAGGACTGCCTGTTGGATAATTTACAAGTTCTCCGCTGAAATAATTATAACCAGTGTCCCAAGTTGCAAATTTCAAATTATTAAATTGAGACGGACCAAACTTTACTAAATCACCTTGAGAATATTTTTGAAAATATCCAGTTTGACTGCTTTTCAATCCAGTGAAAATAGACTGAACTGTAAAATCTGGAATATGATAAGATCTGACAAGAAGACCTGATTTAACTGTATATGGATTTTCTATTTTTACTTTGCCCTTTGAGCTATCATTGCTTAATTCTTCCCACTCATAACTTATATTATCATCATAAGTTGTTAAATCTGGATTAGAAACTATATCACCATTTTTTCTGACTACAACTTCAACAGGATTAGAAAAAACTTTATCTGCACTATTTGTTACAATATCAATATAAGAATTTAAAACATTAACGGTATAAAATGTAGTAGTGTCATCCATGTCAACAGCTTGATTGGTGCTGAACATGTCTTCTACAGCACCGGCTGGTGCAGCTTCGTCATCGGCTACTAGCTCAACATATTCATTGATTGGTTTATCAACAGGAGTCATCAATTGCTTAATATCAGTTGCTAAAGCATAGTGATCTGTGCTTGCACTTATTTGAGAGCTTCCAATCTTTAATCTACCATACCCAACTGGAACTGCTTGACCTTGAGATGTGTTTGCCGGTTTATTTCCAAATAAATAAGATTTACCGCCAGCCTGCACTTCTTGATTAAAATCCGCTTTTGGTTTAGGGGTTAGCAAAGACATGACTCCTTGAATGGCAATGGATGCACCAATCATTGCTACTGTACTTGCAACTCCAGCTAAAGAACCTCCTGCCGCGAAAGCTCCCATTGCTGCTGGACCTCCAATTGCCGCGAGTCCTCCCGTAGCTACGACCAATACCGCTCCAAGCACTATCATTCCTATTGCCATACCATTTTTCCCTGCTCCCCAAACAATAGGAACTATATGAATTTCATTTGGAGCTTTTTGAATCTCCGCTTCCTTGGGGTGTTGAACAACCTCATCATCAATCACCATTCTATAATGGACCCCCTTCATTGCCAACTTCTTTATTTCATCTAAAAACCCTTTTTTATTAGCATTGATTGCGAGCAAAGCCTCTTTAGCAGAATTTATATTGAATTTAAATTCTTCGCCAAATTTGTTTCGCAATTCTCCGTATAGATAAACATTAGTCATATTTTTTCTTTAGTATCTCAACATATTCTTGTTTTACATGTGATTTTTTAGGTAGCAACAAATTAAATTTTTTAGTTTCTTTGCTATAAATAATGTAAGGAATGCAAGAGTTTTCGCAGTTGAATTGATCAAATGTTGATTCTTGTTCTGTTGAGGTTGGGTGGGTATGATAAATTGCAGCGAGTTTACCACTCCTGATGTGCCTTAGAATTTCCAACGGATGAATTTCAAATACATCATTCGCATAAACCGCTATATTTTTTGCAGGTTCTGTTTTTAAATCTCCGTTTTCAACAAAAACAAATCCACAAACTTCTAATTCAGAATTACTTGCATGTTCAATTATTGATTGCATTATTGTGAAGAAACTGAATATTCCTCTACACCAGGAAATCCACCGAAAGGTAAATAATCACCAGATCCAAATCTTAGTTTACATCCATTAAGGGTTTTAGAGCATTGGTCGCAAACCCAGTATTCTTTATTGAAAGAAGGATTTCTTACGCCGCTTGCCGTATGAGTTTTGACACAAACATAAAATCTTAAAAGAGGGGTGTAGTTAGGAATTGCATTTATGTCTCTTTTGGCAACTTTAACATTATGATTCTCGATATAAACGAACTCTCCAACTTTATAAACTCCAGCATTTGCTTTCCACAAGCCTCTATTTAATCCATCCAACAAAGCGTTGTTGCCGAGAGGAATGGAAGAACTTAACTGGGAATTTGAATAAAATCTTTGACTAGAAGTTAAAGTATTTTGCTCTAAAACATCATAGTAAAATCTTGATGCCGGTACAGCCTCCCAAGTTGAACTCCCAGTTATTGGAGGCGGCTTATAGTATAAAGTTACGCCTTGTCCTCCAGTGTACTCATGATGTCTGATCAAAATTCTATGATACCCTGCGGACAACGAAAGAGTAGAAGTTGTTGTTCCTGTCGGAGAACCTGCTTGACCCCTGCCACCATAAAAGTATGCAATTCTGTTTCCATCTATAAATAAGTCCGCGCTATCGTCAGGATCAAGTCCAAATTCATAAACACCAGCTTCATTTGCATTTACTTTAAAATATCCTATAAATTCATGAGCAATATTTTCTGCATTTTCTACTGTTGTATTTGAAAGAACT